>Ga0209589_1002904_pt1 | contig 29909 bp, 15 predicted proteins | sample CowpeawhiteBW_FD_187525 | JGI IMG/M metagenome (GOLD analysis project Ga0209589, IMG submission 187525) | Root nodule microbial communities of legume samples collected from California USA - Cow pea white BW (SPAdes) (version 2) | ecosystem: Host-associated > Plants > Roots > Nodule | place: USA...
TATATATATATATATATATATATATATATATATAAAGATTTCATTTTTAGTGTTTTTTTACCTTTTCACCCTTTAAATTTATTGTTTTATTGAAATTAAAAATTGATTTTTAAAATTTTACCACTTTTTAAATTTAGCTATTTTTTAAAATTACATAAATAAAAATATTTACTAAAGAAATAAAATTCATCTACTAAAAAATTAAAATCATCTACAAAATCACTAAAAATTATCTATAATTAAACTATAAAAATTATTTATATTATTTTTATAATTATAATTTTATTATTTTGTTATCACAAAACAGTGAACAAACATTTTTAACCAATATATTTGCATTAGCAGTAACAAGTGAAAACAGATATTTTGCAAGCATGTTTGTTAACTTATTTTAATTTAAAAATAAATATAAATATTTTTTTAAACCTTATTATAAATATTCTTTTATTTATTTTGTAAGAAATCATTTTCATATTTTGATTTAAAAATAATTAATTTAAAAGAAAATTTAAATGAACAAATCATCAAATCTAACAAAGCGTTATTAAAAGGATAAAAATGATAAAATAAAAGTTTTAATTTAGAAAGAAAAAGGTTATTTATTTGAGAATAAATTTGGAAATAAAAATTTAGACACCAAAATGATATCTCTTATATATGTATAAATGATTATTATTATTGTGATAGATTTTAAAATTGTTCACAATTTATAACCTTCTATAAAAAAATTATATCATCAATATAATATATGTGTGTTTTCTTAATATAAATTTGTTAATTTTTATAATTTTTGTTTCAAAAAGTATAGTTAATTCATACTATTTTTTTTTATCTGGCTAACTATAAAGAATAAAGCGGAACAATACATCAAGTATCATTTAATTTGAGCTTCACTTCAACTCTACCTGAAGATGAAGCTGCCGTACCAGGTTTTCATGTACCAGCAACTTTAGCAACTTGATGATCATTTCTCTGAAAATATATTCTTGTTCAAACTCACTGTGTTTATCTGATTCTCGTGTTTCAATTTTGAAACAGGAAAATAAGAAGATGATTGTTAGGGAGCTCTGAACTATGCAGTCGATGAGGATTCCCTTATGCTCATTTTGCAGTTTGGGTAATATCAGTATGCATAAGGTTACAGATTTTTCATGCTGGTTTTCTTCAAACACTGAATGATTCGTGTGTTCTTTATGTTTTTGAACCAAAATTGGAAAAGGTAAGGAGTTGATACAAGTAGCAATAATAAAAGTATTTACATATTCAGTTCTCAAGAAAACCACACATAGCTACTCTACCTCTTTATGTCACTATAAATTAGCAAAACCTCTTTCACATTCATACAAAAGTATGGACTAAAATCGTATGATGGACTAATAATCATGAACTACTTTAACCTAGTCCGAAAGTAGCAATAGAAGAAAAATTGACCCTTACAAGTTTATCATATCGGTACACCTTACTGCTACACATTCAGCAAGGCAATTCTGCATCAGAAAAATCCCTTTTCTTTCTCATTTTCATTCTATTAAAGCACGCTACTGAAATCTCCTCTCACTAATTCACCTAAGAAAGATTTGAATTGAAGTGCAGCATAATCAGATAACACAACTAATGGTAACTAACAAACTAACTTAAAGTTTTACATCTTGCCCCCTGTCAGAAAATCTTGCAACAATGAATGAACCTTTTCCAAGTCAGAAACTAAAACGATGACATAGACTAAAATGATTAACCTTCACAGTCTTAAACACTAAAATAAAAGCTACAGTTAATGCAAAGAAACCCAATTTCAGCACAAACACATCACTGGAGGTTAAAAAAACCGGTCTGCAACCGCAATATCTTACGGCACTGACAGTGTTTTCGGGGTCTCCACAATGGTATCTCATTGGCCTGTAATTTTTTGTAACTTCCCGCAGCATCAAGGGTTGGGAATCAAAAATACTGGCAACTCTAACAAGAACCAACAAGACAAGAGTGACTCAAAAGAAGAAACTAAAACGAAATTAATAGCAGCAAATCACGGAACGAAACATTATCATTATTTTCTTTTTTGCAACTTTTTTTTATACAGCAACGACAATGCATACTCGTTGTGTTGGAGAATTTAACAAACAGGTTGTGGGTGTGTTAGGAGGGGGTGCTGGAGCGAAGCCGATAAACGATGCGTCCTTTGGAGGAGTCGTAGCGGCTGACCTCCACCTTAACCCTATCGCCGGGGAGGATTCGAACGTAATTTTTTCGGATTTTGCCGGAGATGTAGCCTAGGATGAGGTCCTCGTTGTCGAGGCGAACACGGAACATGCCGTTGGGGAGGGACTCCATGATAAGACCTTCGTGGACCCACTTCTGCTCGCCGGACTTGTCGGCCTTCGCGGCGGTCGAGATGGCGGGCACCGCCGGGAGGAGCGGCGGAGGGCGGAGGAAGGAGAGGGCGCGGTGGAATGGAGGGAGGGTGAGAGGGGAGAAGTTGGTGCGGAAGGGTGAGGGTGAGGAGGGAAGAGGGTGGTGAAGGATTGGGGTGCGGAGTGAAGTGGGGGTCGAAGAAGTGAACATGTCGCTGCTCTGAGAGAGGGTGAAGATTGAAGAGAAGAAGAGGAAGAAGGTGAGAGTGGATTTCAAGTTCGAAGATGAAAGATAATTGCTTGGTGCAGAGGAAAATTGGGGTTTTGGTGGGATAAGGTTTAGGCTTGGCCAAGAACAACCACGAAGGAATAGAGGGAAAATATAATAAGATTAAATTACTCTTAAGTTAGTTATTATCTATGAAGTAATATTAGTTTGGTTTTTAATTTTTTTTTCTTAATTTAGTTCTTAATTTTTTAAAAATAATTTAATTTAATTTAGTTTCTAGTGTTAATTTTTTATTTTTTTTATTTTTTTTATTTGTGCCACTTCACAATTGTATTTTATGTTAAAATAATTTATTTTAGTTCTTATATTTGTAGAAATGAAACAATATTGTTTTCTTTAAATTGACACTCAATTTATTTGTATAAATCTTATGGTGATATTCTTACTATAATTGGCGTTTTTATTAAATATTTCTATAAATGTTTAAATTAACTCTAAATTCTATACAAAACATTAAACTTTGGTTTTGTTTTAAATTTAAAATTTAGTTCCTAATCTTATGTATGACAAGTTAATTGATTTTTAATCTTCACTAAATTTGTATAATATGATATACTTGATGTCTTTATATATAATGACAAAATTGTTAATTGTTAAAATTAAATTTGGGGTTTAACTTTTTTTAATAATAAAACTAAAAGAAAAGTTTATTTAAAAATATTTCTACAAATATTTAATAAAAATGTCAATTTTAGTACAAATATCATCATAATATTTATATAAAAACTAAATCGAGTGTCAATTAAAGGAGGACAATATTCCTTTAATTTTACAAAAATTAAGACTAAATCAAAACTAAAAACAAATATAGGGACCAAATTAAATCATTTTGACACGACTGTGGAGTGACACGTGTAAAAATTTCAAAAAAATAAAAAATTGACATATGACATTAACTTTAATATCGTTTAGTCAAAATTAATGACAAAGATCAAATTAAATTATTTTTAAGAAATGAGAAGTAAATTAAGATATAAAAAAAAACTTCAAAGTCAAACTAATATTTCTTGACAATGTAATAATTAGATGTACAATTTCTACATTGATATTTATACTATATTATTAAAAATGGGAATTGTGTTTGTAATTCACGCATACAATTCCGTAATATTTTTATTTTTATGTTTTGTAAATATTTTTCTACGTGGACTTCAATTTTATTATTTTCGTTTTCTACCCTCAACTAACTTTGTAATTTTTTTTGTTTAATTTTTTTTTATAAATTAGTAATAATTTTGATAACAATTTTTTATTATCATAAGGAAATAATATACGAGACGTGTTTTTATGGTTTTGTTATATTTTTTTTGTGCAATTTAGATTTGAAATTCTAAAAGTGACGTAGTTTTGAAAATAATTTCTGCGTAAAAAAAGTCGTACCAGTAAGATTTTATTATAAAAAGTTGTACTAAAATAATAAGATTTTTAGTAAAATCAGTTGAAGTTGTATTAAAATAATAAAAAATTAATAAAAAATAAGTATTTCTAACTTGATGTGATTTCAATTAATTTAATAATCTAATTAATCAAAGTCATTACTTAAGTAGGAAAGGATATTACTAGAGAGATACAATATCAATGAGATCTGAACATAATCACATAAAAAGTTAATATCACTTTCAACCTAAAACCTTGAAGCAATATATTGATGAGTCTTACTTTGAAGCAATATATTGATGAGTCTTAATTCTTATATAATGTTCTACTTTCTTATTTCTAGTTAACGTGTGACTAATACTCAGATTTTTACGTGTTGTTTGTTCAAATAAGATTGTAGATCAATTAACATAAATTATCCTAAAATAATTAGTAAGTTTGGTGCAAGTTTTGGATGTGTATTAAATATTTAGATAGAAAAATTTACCATTTCTAATAGAAAACGAGGTGGAAATAAATATATTATTATTGGTTTGAGAGAAGAAAGAAATAAAATTACTTTCAAAACATCTCCAAAAATTAAATATTGGCATGAAATAATGCAAATTAATTTTTTAAATTATTTTTAAGTAAATAGTCAATTTAATATAATAAGTGTCGGCGTATTTCACTTACATTACATACTATACTAACATTATTATGTGTTAATGTTAATATGTAATATTATCCTTAAAGAATTTTAAATTTACAAAGAAAAATTAAGAAATAAATAATTTCTTTTGTAATGATAATTACATATTAACATTATTTTTCTCTATTATTAACTATCGTTACAGGTAATAAATACTAAACATATCTTCAATTATCTAAACTATTAACAAAATTCAATAAAAATGAATATAATTAAAGTTTGTGTACTATAATTTTCTTTTTACTAAAAGTAAAATATATAAGTACTTTTTACTTTTATGCAATTTATTTTAAACTCTAATAAATAACTTTTTTGTAAGATAAATTTTCATTTAAAATAATAAATAAATGGGTGAAAAAATATTTGTTAATTAGTATGAGAATATATTTTTGCAGAGCTTATTAATTTTCCTACATTTTCACTCATCTAAAGAACTGAAAGGATTTTTTCCCCATTTTTTTCATCTTATTTCTATTAACTAAAATAACACATTTTTTATTTTATTTCCTTGTGTTTTTATTTCACTTTCAATCCAAATATAAAATTAATAATAAATAATATGAAATTTTAAAATCTAATAGTACGATCGAAAGCTCTTAAGAGTGGATTAAACTCTTAAAATTTAATGTAGACCAAAACCTTTTTTTTTGGTCACACAACTTTATTTTTATTGATAATCATCTATTAAAAATACAAGTAAATGGATATCGATAATATATAAAAGGTATAATTACTGATTTTCGTATCCTAACTTTTTTGTTAAGTTCAATTTGGTACCTAAACTCTTGGTTTGTTCAATTTAGTACTCCAATTTCCTAAAGAGATTCAATTTGGTCCTCTCCGTTAAGTTAGAGTTAACGTATCCGTACAGGACATTGTCAAGCCATGGAATTTTTTTATTTTTTAAAAAAAAAAATTAAAACTGCCACGTGTCAGTTTATCATCGTGCCACGTGACAGCTTACAATCATGACATATGGCAGTGGTAATAGTTGTTTTCAATTTAGTACCCCAATTTAAATTTTTGGTTCAATTTAGTACCCAATTTTTTAAAATGATCCAATCTCGTCATTTCCAATTTGAGACCAAATTAATAACTAAGTTTAATTATAACTTATATGTACATGTTAAAATAATTGTTTTGAATTTATACATCAAATCACTACACCTAAATATTCAAATTATTTTATTTTTTACAAGTGTAAAAAAATTCATGTGTAAAAAATTACAAAGGTTAAAATGTAAAAAGTAAAATAATTTAAGTATTTAGGTGAAATGATTTGATGTATATATTAGAAAAAAGTTATTGTAACATGTATATATAGGTTGTAATTAAGCTTATTTACTAATTTGGTCTCAAATGGGGGAGGACGAGATTGAACCATTTTAAAAAATTAGGGTACTAAATTGAACAAAAAATTTAAATTGGGGTATTAAATTGAAAACAACTATTATACTGCCACATGTCATGATTGTAAGTTGTCACGTGGCACGATGATAAACTGATACGTGACAGTTTTTAAATTTTTTGAAAAAAAATATTTAAAAAAAAAAATTCATGGCTTGACACGTGTCCTGGACGAACACGGTGTTAACTCCAACTTAACGGAGAGGACCAAATTGAATCTCTTCAAAAAATTGGATATTAAATTAAACAAACCAAAAATTTGAGTACTAAATTAAACTTAACGAAAAAATTGGGGTACCAAATCAGTAATTATACCTATATAAAATAATGTTCAATTTATATAAAATTTGATATAAATGAATAAATATACAATGAGTTAATTATGTTTTAACTTCCAGACAAATTTGTAAACTTCCAACTCATTCGTAACAATTTTTTTACTCCAATGAATACTCACTAAATTTATATTTTCTGATTGAGTTTCGGATGTCGAAAATTATTTGTTAATTTGATGATGTGACTTTAAGTGATTAATATGATTGTTATTTTGTCACGTCACCTTATTCAAATGTCATCAAATTAAAAATTATAAAATCACAAAACTATAAAACTATAAAACTATAAAATTTTAAAATAATAAAATAAAATGTGACAACATCTTTGCAATTTGACATGACAAAATATAAAAACATGACATGTTTATCACTTATAAATATGGGTGGCAAAGTAGGTCGGGTTGAAATTTTCAATCCATCCGTTTTGGTTCAACTAGCCTAACTCGCCAAACTGACAAGACTGGTTCGTTGAACTTTTTTTATTTTATTTTTTTAAATTAAAAGTAATTAAAAAAATATTTTTTTATATTATATTTTTGTAAAAATGTAAATATGCATAATATTATAATTCAAATCATTAATACTTATAAATTAAATTTTAATTATTAGTTATAATCGAGTAACTTAACATATAAATATAATAATTATTTTTATTTATAAATATATATGTAAACAAATTTTATAAATAAAATTTTTAAAAAATTATAAAAAAAATTGACGAACCAATCCATCCTTTCACAGGAAATTGGAATTTCTAACCTATTTTGAATGATAGATCAATCTCATCGAATTCATTTTTGACATACCAAAAACAAGTTGGACTGATCTATTTTAACTCTCTTGCTTATAATTCACATCATCCAATTAACAAAAAGTTTTATATGAGAAAACTCAATTAAAAAATATAAATTTAGTACTCGATTGAATAAAAAAATTTATTAAGAACGTAATCGAAAATTCCTAAATTTATATTTATGAAAAACTTAAAACATAATTAAAACATATATAATTAGAAAAAACGGTTTAATAACGATTAATCAATGTTTTACGATATTAAATTAAACAGTTGAAGAGAGAAAAAAATTCAAAACCAAATTATTTGATACTTTTGTTAATACAATATCAAAATTAATTGGTTTATAATTAAATGAATAAGATAATGATTTAGCTCATCTAAAATGAAAATAAAATACCTTCAATTTGATAATATCAAAATTTAATTTTAAATCAACTTGGAATTAAAATGTGATGAATAACAGTTAAAAAATAAGAAATTAAATTCAATAATTGATATAAGAGAAACAACTACGTGAATAATCCCTAAGAACTACTTTGGTTGAAGAACAAGGATGTAAATTTAAATGTCTAATGTAGGAAAAAATATTGAGGGGGTAAAATGTTTCTTTGGATGATAAATGGGATAACATTATCTTTTTGAGTTTAGAAGACTAAAGTGTTTAACATTGATAATATATCATTCAAACCTGAAAAGAAAAGTAGTAAAATTTTGTATGCGCGGCTGTTAAACCTGAAAGGAAAATCATTAACAGGATACACAGTTTTCCAAGTTTTGAAAAGGGATTTAGAATCTTCCTCTCCGAACACCAGCCCAAGCTATGGCTGCAACGACAGCACCCCCCAAATGAACAGATCCAGCTACTTTACTGTCTCCCTGCAATTTGACAATCAACAGTACTCTTTAGTATTCTGCCATAGATTCAACGACCACAAGTGTAGTTCAAATGATATCATCTGATTACTTATGTGCAATGGGTTTTTAAAGTATCAGCTTTTATAAATTGGATAGTGTTAAAATATATGTGGTTACACAAAAAAGGACAAAATACAAAATGATATTAACATGGCATCTTCTTGGGAAACGATGATGAAAGAAAATTATTAAAATGGTTTGGACGTGTTCAAAGAAAACCAGTGAGGAGAGTACATCACATGGGATCTCATTGTAAATACTCCTGAGAATTAGGTTTCTGATCAACCCAATGACCACCGTGTGACTGATGATGAAGTTGTTTTGACAATTTATAGTTTAAAACTATCGCGTTAGGCGTTAAACATCATTTGTGTGATATATATGTATAAGGCTATTTTTTCATTGTTTCTAAACCTTAACAAATAGAATTTATGAAATTGGTTTGGCTATTTGTGATTAACCATTATGTTAAGGCATCTAGATTGTAACAAAAAGACCTACTTGTTTATAAATAAATTACCATAGACAGGACAAGACCTATTCAATCTTGAAATAGATTGTACTTTTTAATACAATAGTGACAAGAAGTTTAGAGCCGTGAATCTCGTATAAACTACCCAAAGCCATTACAACTGAGGCACCAACCCAATCCCAGTGCCTTATTCTGCAAAAATTATGTTGATGTCATTGAACTAGTTACAACTCTACCATTTGATCATCTCTACAGGAAAAATACTCAAGATGGAAAATATTATGAACAATAGTAAACGAGTAAGCCTTGGAGTTCACCATACCTCTAGTATCCTGAGCATATCTTTCCCAATAAAAAAGATGCCCTTAATTAACAAGAAATCATAAGACAAGAAAAGGATATGTAAGTATCTGCATCATAAACTTCACAATCTTGGCTTCACATGATAAAAGGTTTGGAAGAACATACCAGCAAGATCGCAGGAACTGGTATAAAGAAGTCAAGGTAGATTGTTGCTTTTGGAAAGAGAAATATGTCAAGTAGCATAACAGCATTCACAGCTCCACTTGCCCCCTAACAATTGCCAAGTTCTAGTTCAATTAATCACAGGCAATGATTTTAACTAATGTCTTAAGTTATACAAAAACAGTAATTTTCTATGTCTATACTTAAATAACTTGATATTCTAGTTATAATGATAGGAACAATTTAAGATTTAAGAGAACATTAAAAATGACATTTCTTTCAACTAGGAGAACGTAATTGAGAGCAATGGACAGCACAAAGTATATCAATGCTGGTACGCAATGCCAACTCACGTACACATTGATGAATGCCATAATGTACTAAAAAGGCGTAGAGCACGAGATGATATGAAATCATTAACTACATTGAATGTAACAAGATAGAATTTTTCTGCCTGTCTTACTTAGCACGCATGAAAAATTAAATTTATGTAGCAATATTCTCTTTATTGGATTTTGAATAGAAATTATTTCAAGAAATAAACAAAGTTCAAAAGCAAAAGGTAAACCATAATTCCCTGAAAACATAGCTGATATGTCAAACCAAAAACGTCTTTTAGCACAAAGTACGTCCTATATTCCTTAAAGAAGAGCAGCCCATTATGTAGTTTCTAAAAGCTTACCAATGCTAATTCCCTTGACACAATCATAGCTTTCCAGTCCTGTTGCAAACAGAAAGCAGAGGAAATTTAATAAGAGATAAGTATTCACTTTTGCTCATATGTTGACGAAATTTATTGCTAGCCAGTAATCACCACCTAGGCATAACTATGTTTATCAATTTACCATTGCATACTATAGTAAAACAACTTATTGGAAAATTCATTTTGTAGATTTTTGTTCTAAACCAAATGCACAAAACATTTCAAGAAAAGTTTTAACTTTATGAGTTTCAAAAGTTACAACCTTACTTGTACGTAAATCAAAATGAAAGTACAATATAGAACTTAAATCCGAAAAGTTTGTCATTTGAAGAAGTGACATTACCTAATTTTTTATCTAGCTTATGAAGTACGAAGAATTCAATTTTTTTGTTAATTTTCTTTGCTCAGAAAAAGGCAAGAAAGAATGATAGAATTGCTCAAGAGGCATTGCATTCAAAATTTTAATCATGGGACCTTTGATGTTTGCGCTTTAAAGGCCTGATGCATTAAGTAAAAACCAGCGCCAACAATTGCCCCTGCAAGATACAGCTTCAGCAGAAATTCGGGTCCAAAATTTCTTCCAACCTGCCAAAACCCAATGGGAATGGTTAAAGAGTAATAGATGCTTAAAACACAGTATTTATTGAAGAAAAGCAGAATAACAGCTTATCAACCAAGTGATGGTATCTAACTTAAACTGATTTTTTGAACAAGCCAACAAACCAAGCTATATGCTATAAGAACAATTGTAGGAATAAATGATAGAGCTATATGATGGAAACCCTGTGTGTCTCAAGCACAATGAAAGGAGCCTATTATATATAAAATGTACATTGTATTACATAGAGGCCAAGACCCATATGGTAAAATACATCTATCACTCTCCTCAAGCTAGCATATGCACCAAGCTTGTTATAAATATAATCAATTTTAGGACCCCACTAGTGATTTGGTAAAGATATCTTCCAACTAATCATTGGAGCTAACAAACTAAGTAGTAGTATCACCAAATACAATCTTTTCATGAATGAAGAAACAATCTATTTCAATCTATTTGGTTCTCTCGTGGAATATTGGATTTGAGGCAATATTAAGGAAAACTTGGTTACCACAAATGAGAGTCATCTTTATTTCAGTAATTTTTTCAGCCAAATAAGTTCACAGGTTGCAAAAGGCATAACTCTATACTTTGTTTTTACGCTACATCGTCCCACTACATTCTTCTTGCCTTTCAAGGAAATGACAAAAAGTAAAAAAGCCAAAACTGGAAAGGGAGGAGAAGAGAGACCTATTTCTAGATATATGATTGGAGACACAAGAGTCGAGGACCCAAGATCCATGAGAAGTAGAGTGAGTGAGACCAACAAACAAAGTATTTGTGTGAGCAATGGAAGTGGTGGAAATGGAAGCCTCACATTTCTCATATCATTTGAGGAAGTCATGAAAGAGAGTCAAAGGTCCAAAACTATAAGAGGGAATGACATCGAAATCAGAAGGAACAAGGAAGCAAGCAACTTGGGCAACAATAGCAACCGATCGAGGAGGATAACAAAGCAAGGCATAACATTGGTCAATGGTATGAAATTTTGTGACAATGATCATACCTGAGATAATTTCCACCTAAGTTGCAAGAGCAATTATGATCGTCATGCTGAGGTACCGTGCATGAATCACCAAGGGGGCAAAAGAAGGTATGTAAAGTGATAACTTGCACGACAAATAACAGGGTGGACCTAGTAAATTTCAATGTGGGATCAGTTAAAGACTCCAAAATTTGATCATAAACCGAAGAATACTCATCTGGAAGCCCATACAATTCCATCTACATAAAGAAGGTTTGGTGTTGCTCTAGTTCTTGGAAAAAGTAGTAGTGAGAGGCAATAGTTCATTGAAATCATGTGAAAGACCATGAACTTTGTCCAATTATTCAGCCATGGAGCTATACAAAATACTCAAGATTATGGCAAACGCCATATAGACATTGAGTGTCATTGGTGTGCAACAACTAAGCTTATTTCAAAACCCCAAAACATGTGTTGCAAGCACAAAAAGATCTGCTTCAAGGATATATGAATAGTCGACTTAAGAAAACTACATATTTGAGCATCAACTTTCAACCAACAAGGGCGATCTTTGTCATCAATGAAGGTCGTTGTCTCGGTAAGGAAAATAACATAATCTTGTCCTTAAGTCAAACCTTGATACCGATGGCCCAGGTGTCATAATTATTGTCAATTAACTTGTTAATGGAGAGTAGGACATTGACATAGTAAAGAAGAATGATTCAGCTCTCGCACCACAAAAGAAGCCATGAGCACATGGGAGAGAAAACAACGAGAGAAAAGAAAGAAAAGTCTCTAAAAGAAAGGCCATGAGTATAACGAGTTTCAATCATGAAGTCAAGACCACATTGGAAGAGAGGACACTAGGATGAATTTAGCACTAGTGAGATTGGCCAAAACGGTGCCAAATGCCCCACGGAAGGTGCTTTCGGTGAGGGAAAAAGAAAGTTTGCACTTGCTTCTAGGTGAGTAAGTATGAGGCCTTATGGCGTCCTTAATGGCACCAGCTTTGGCAGCACAATGGTCGCTTGGGTAGGGCAACTCTAATGATGGGGTCACTGGTTGGAAAGTTGGCGATAACAACAACAGATAATGGATACTGGAAATTGAAAAAAAAACACGATAATTGAAGAAAAAATGGCATCCATAAGCAGTGGGTCAACCAAGAGGGCACAAATTCAACTAGGCTCAAGATATCATGTAGGAATAAATGATAGAAAGTCAAATGATGGAACCCTTGCTTGTCTAAAGCACAACAAAGGAATCTATTATCTGTGCTAACTAATACATAAAGAGGATACCAATTCTGATAACTACTTTTTCTATACACATTTTGTTGTACAACTTACCTTTATTGTTTCTGTAGATAATTGTTTTCTATTTCTATAACTAATTTCAATATATGTTTTTGATATATACATTTTGTTGTACAATTTTACACTTATTGTTTTGGTAATTGCTTTTATGTTACGATAATTATTTTCTATTATCTTAAATAATGTGGACACATAGGCGTTAGTGTTTCCACTAGTCTATAAAATGTACATTGTTTAAATAGAGTTGGGTCTACGCCCTTATAGTATAGTACATCTGACAATAATAATTAAATCAATTTATTGTGTAGTTTCAATGAGAATAATATCCTTTTTTTTTCTAAATCATGGCTTCAAATCTTATTGATCTAAAGGTCTTAACTCCTAGTTCTAACATATACTAATAATTTAACTCCTAACACACAGCGGCATTTAAAAGGGAGAGATACACCTATTAGTACGACAACATATTTTTTCAAAAAAAAAAAAGGAGCACTAAATGAAGACAAAAACTAGTGAAAAATAATGATACGAAAGTGGCCACTTACATTCATTCCAAAGAAGTAGAGTCCAATCATATTGGAAATTATATGCCAGGTATCTACGTGACTAAATGCATTGGTAATCAAAGTGTGCAAACGTCCACTCTTAATATTGTCCAAAGAGATCTGTTCAGAACAAGTAATTGAATTAGAAATCTAGATGGTGTTAAATCCATACAGACAATAACATTGAAGGTTGAAACAACACATTTCTCAATTCCATCATTCAACAGCGGATAAAGTGCAACACCAACAATTTTAAATCTTTGATGTTTGACTATATCATTTGAAATTATCCAAGGTTTTAGGTATAGAGAGATGGAGAAAGATAAATGAGATTGAAACACATATTGATATTAATTTAGACATATTACAACATATGAACATACTAGTGTGATTTATATTTTGTAAAACCTACAATACTAACCTTTATTTATAGTATATATTAATCAAAATCCTAACTAATTAGGGAACCAATTTATGATAAGATGAAATATGATACCTAATTCAAAGAGCTAATAAGGAAATAAGAAAAATAATCATGCGTACAGGATAATCTAAGACACGATGAGATAGTATCACATGTGCTAACAAAATCCATATTGCCATGAAATAGCGCAAATCAAACCACTCCAAAAGTGTCTACCACGTAAACGATAGACTGATAACAGAGAATCCGAAAACATAAACGGTAGAAGGTAAACTAAGGAAGGACAAGAAAAAATATACACAAAAATAACATGGTTCAATGGAAGTGCTAACAAAATTCAATATACATCAATGACACAATCTGCAATGAACAGAGATTACAACTTGAAGTTTCTCTCAGTATTTTTGCTCAACTCTCACGGTTTTTTGTTAATAGAGTTGGACAGCAACTCTCAGTTGACAATAATTGTAGATACAGGTTCCTATTTATTCAACAAAACAACCATAACTAACTTTCGTGAAACATGCTTGAACCAATGAGAGAAGCCACATGAAGAGTGCTTCCTCGTACTAATTTGAAACGTCAATTTAAGCAACTTCTCTAGACCGTACTAGTCTTAGTAGAAGCTAAGAGACAAGAAGTTCTAGTGAGACTATCCACCACATATGCTAGAAATGTCAATTTGGGCAACTTCTCTAGACAGTACTAGTCTCAGTAGAAGCTAAGAGACAAAAAGTTCTGGTGAGACTATCCACCACATATGCTAGAAGTTGCATATATTTTGCTAGAGGGTCTAGTGTAGTTAGACGGTCTAGAAACCTTAACAAGATCTTACTAAATCAATCTTCACACATACTAATATATACACATCAGGTGTGAATTTGCTTCAAGCATCCCATAGTATCCCTAAAAGATAAACTTCGACTTCAAAATGAGGAAGTAATGGTTGTCAGGAATTGATTAAAGCTTCAAAACTCTAGGATTTTCCCTTACAACTGACAAAGACAACTCTAGGAATTGCACTGATACAACTGCAAAGACATTAGTGCTATATTATGCTCCTATAACATCATCTTATGATGAAGGTTGGCTAAGAAACAATTGACCCACAACACAGGTGGGCCAAAGCAAATCACAGGAAATAATTTCTACCAGTGGCAAAATCAAGTTGTAAATCAAGAAACTCACGGTAAAATTTTTTATCATAAACTTCTCATCCGCTATCCTCCACAATAAAAAAATACCAACATTAGCTATAATCAATCCCAAAACCACGTCATTAGATGTTAGTCCACGGAGCCATGATCTCCTGCAAACAGGACCAAATATATTACTGAAATGACCATATTATATGTAAAATTGCAAACAGAATAAACAAGTGTACTGCAGTTTAGACACCCTGACCTTTCTAAATTATATGCTAAAAATGTCATGTTCCCAAAATGAAATTAATGTTTAAAAAATTAGCCAGTTTTGGGCCTCAAGTACTTGTAGAGAAGAAGACAATAAAAAGGTATAATGAATTAAGTTCATTTCATTGACTAAATTCAAAGTTGTTTCTCGGAAAGAGATTTCTGGCAATAATTTTTTAAACCACTTTTTGTGGTCGGCAGTACTTTCCGGGATTCTTATAATACCACATTAATTTTAAGAAATTCATAATCAGTCGTGCTCCAGGAGTAAGAGATTTCAAAAACTTTAAGAAACTCACAATTTTATATCTTCTATTTTCACTTAATTACATTTCAAATATATTCTACATGGGAATTGTTTAGTTTAGGAAAAAACAGTTTGTTATATAAGAAACAATGAGTTAAAGAAACCAATAAGAAACTTTCCTTTAAGTTAAGATTGTGTCATGTAGAATCTCTCCAATGATTAAATTTCTTCATTTTTTGGTTTCTTCGTGTCTAGGTCAAGTAACTCGTTAACCAACCACTTAGAAGGAGGTTGAACATAACTTTTAGAAGGTCGAGCATAGGAGTTAATTTTAACTAGAATGAGAAGCTCAATTCATCATTTTACGGTTTAGTTATCCAAAAAATAACTCAGTAGGATGACGAAAATAAGTATTCAACCTCGCGGTACAATCAGGCAAGGAATATATACTTTGTTTCAGAAAATAGAAGAAGAAAATGAGAAGCAAAAACCCTAATTAAACCCAAGCGGCATTGGAACAAGAAAAGACGAAGTGATAATTCGACGAATAGTGTCAGGGAAAATTACCAGGAACGCCAGGAGAATTCATTATTGTAGTTGAAATTGAAGTTGTGTCGACGAAAATAATGAAGAATTGGCCTGTGATCTAGCGAGAGGCTTCTAGCGCGGAGTCCGAGGAGAGAGTTGAAGGCGAAGCAACGCGAGGTGGTTGGTCGGGAGAGAAAGGGGCGGAGTTTGGTGGAAAAGGAGCGACATGAGTGAAAGTGAATAGATTGGTGAGTGGGGAAGGAAGAGGGAATGTGGATGCGTTGATGAAGTTGGGGTTGTGAAGGTTTAAGAACAGAGGAAAAGGTGTTGAAGATACTGTGACATTTGGGGTGACCATGGGGGTGGTGTTTCACCACTCTGCGAACTAAATTCTGCATTTTTCAAACTGTTACGTCTACAAAACCATTACATATGAATGCAATGAAACACTCCCTAAGCTCTATTCGCTTGAACACATTGCAGCGATTCACGTAGAGAGAAGCGCACATTTGTTAGATGACCCATGTACTTCATCTCGCTGACGGTGCAAAGATTTGGTCTATATTTACATTCTCGTCCAAGGCATTCATATGTGTTAATAATTAACAAAAAAAAAAAATATATATATATATATATATAATATTAAAAATAAATAAATTATTGTTATTATTATTTTAAAAAATATTATTATTATTATTATTATTATTATAAAAATAATGATAATAATATACTAATTTAAATTATAAGGTAAAATGATAATCTGTTATATTAATTTATTAAAACTTTTTTTTATATAAGATTAAATATGTTTTGGTCCTTTAATTTTAGGTGAGAGTTAAAATTAGTCCAACTTCGAAAACTTGTCCAATTTAGTCCACCATCTTTAGAAATGTGTGGATTTAGCTATTTTACCCAAATTTTGTTAAGTTTATTTGATCTTTCATATGTGTTTCATTATCTAGAGTGTTTTACACATTTCCACTATAATGTTAGCAGCTTATAAATGTAGTTGAAACGTTAAATAAACTTAACAAAGTTTGTTTAAAATAATGATACTTGGTTATTTTAATATTAAAAAGTTAAAGTATAATTAGAAATTTTATAAATAAGTTTAATTTTTGATAAATATGATGATATTGTGAATTGTTAGTGTGTTTGATCTATGGAATGATATAAGATTGTGTGAAATTGATGTTTTAAACTTGAGGTTGATAGTTGTGCATAACATTTGGATTGGTTTTGTAATTGAGAGTTTTTAGCACTCGTGTTTGTGGTTGATTCAAGTTTGGTATGTGTTTGGCATTTGTGAAGGCTCATGAGTTGTTTAAACTTGCTTAGGAATGCATAATTATGTAGAATCATGTTCTACAAAAATATCCAGACTCGCTAGTCGAGAGATAGCTTGCTCAACAAATCCAAAATTAAAGACTCAATGACTTGGGAGTCGTTGAGCGAGAATTTACTCGTTGAGCGAACCTAGAGTCAGGGGTTCGCTGACATAGGAGTTGCTGGTCGAGTACCTACTCGCTCAATGAATCCAAAGTCAGAGAGTTTACTGAGTTTAAAATTGTTGGTTGAGAGTACCCTCGTTAAGTGAATTTTAGAAGGACTTTCCTCGTGGAGTCCTAGTGATACACTCGCCTAACATTGGACAAGTGGACATTTGTGCACTTTTCACCTAACGAGGAGATGGTTTCACTATGTGAGTAGTTGTTAGATGATCAATTGAATAGGCTTTGTGATTTCTATGAATGATTGCTTAAGAAAAGATTGGTACATGAGATGTAATTGATACTAATTCAAGGAGAATTAGTGGTGAGTTGTCTTAGTGTATGCATTGGTGTAGGGATTCAGTTGGAAGTTATCCTCACGCTCTATTGAGCATGCATTAAATTCTCAAGTAGAGAAGAATGGAGTATGTGGTGAGAGGAGAAAGAGATCCTAGTTTAGGGGTTTAACTTTGAATAAAGGTATTAATGAGCTAATCTTGTGTGTGGTAGAACATAACTTTTTGACTTTTTGTTTATCGCTTTGTAAAGCACTGCATGCCACTACAATTTTACAACTTACCAGAGACCAATACCAATGCATATATCCAAATAATTGAGTCATAGCTTTAGGTCTTTCTATGAACTAGGATGATTGATTATGTATGACTTAAGTAATTGTATTCTTGAAGGATTTAATCTTTTTATACATTAGCTTACCCTTTTCTTAGTATTTTGTTTGGTTTGTTTGGTTTTTCTTTTGCAATAATCACCTGATTGGTGGACCAGTTTAAGGGGAGGAGGATCCAGCTGTCTAGTTAGTATCTATAATTCTTATATATGTATAGATTTTTTTTTTGAATAAAATAACTCTAGATTTTCACCTTTATCACGTGTGAGTTTATATTTCAGTATATCTTATCTTGGGATGACTGTAATATACTGTTCACATGTTAGTATTCTATACTTTATGATTATCAACTATGAAATGTTTTGTTTAATGGTGTTAGACTATTATATGGGATGTTACAATTGTTTTCTTTTAAATTATACATTTATTGTTTTAATATTTGGTTAAAATACTTTTTTTGTCCCAATTTTCGTCAAATTTTGTCAAATTAGTCATAATTTAGTTTTTGTGCTCAAATAAGTCTTAATTTTCGTCAATTTTGTTCGATTTGGTCTTTCTTGCTATCACCGTTTAAATCATTAACGGTCATGAACAATGACTGTCAAGTGTTTACATGTTAGTATTCTATAATTTATGATTATCAACTATATAAAAAAAAAAGAACTTGAGGAACCAGCGTGAGAGATTATAAGATCCTGAGACTTGTTTTATTTTTTTAGCATCATCTAAGATATTAATTTAACTGTATGCAGATGTTGAAAGAAGCAGGAAAAGAATTTAGATTGTGCCAGTATCAATAGATGTAGTTGAGTAACGGTAACATATAACAAATTATTTTGAAAAAAATAATTTTCTTAATTTTAAATTTATTTCTTTCTTTAGTAGAGACTATATATATATTTTTTAGTTTGTTTTATATACTTACTAGTCTAATATATTTTTTTAAAAAAATATTTTATAATTTTTTTACCGTTATCTTTTTTCCACATATTTTTATAAATTCAAATTTATTTTATAAAATTATTTTGATTATTTAAAAACTATTTTTCTATTTTCATTTTATTATTATTATTTTTATTATAAAACTCTCCTCTTTTTAATTCTTATGCTTAATCATAAAAATTGTTTTTATGTTTTTTTTTGTGTTTATCTTTTAAAAATTTATTTTCACTATAAAATATTTTTCTTATCTTTTTCCTTCTCGTTTAATTTTATATTTTAAAAAAAGGTTTAGTTAGGTTATATTATATATTTAAATTAGTTGTTTAGAAAATAAAAAAAGATTGTTATTATTAAAAATTAATTTAATTTATTATTTAATTATTTGAATAAAATTGGGTGTTGATAATAGTCATTTAATTTTGTATTATTTTGTCTCAGATTCAATTTTCATTTTATAACTTTTATTTAGCTCAAATTGCTCATTTATCATATTTAAATTCAGAAGTTCCTTTAGATTTAAAAGTTACAGTGAATAAATTATAATTAGATCTTCTGCTAGTCTCATAATGGTTAAAACTTATAAGTAGAACAGAAAATGAGTAAGATGGACCTAGCATGGATTAGTTCAGCGCGAATTAGCTCTTTAGTTCAAATATTGAACTTAATTCTTTTATACATTTTGGTTTATTTATTTTTTTCCCAAAGTAAAACAGTAAAAATAATTATATAAATATAACCATATAAAATATAATATTAAATATGTTATATGTTCACACATAGTTGGCTCATAAATTAGTCGAATTGAATTATTCATAATTCAAATTTAGTTTATTTACTTAATAAATTCATTGTTTAAAATAAATTCAGCTTATTTGATTTATGGATTAAATCCAATAAATCAATATATTTTTTAAAGTATGCTCAAAGTCCCTTTAAAAGAAGAGACCCTAATTATGAAAACCGAATATAAAGGATGTTTTTTAAAGCAATGTAAGCATAACCATTTCTACAATATTATCTTCTATTACAAATTTCAACGTGCAGTAGAAGAAAGAAATTCTGATATGACACATCTTTTAGTTGGTCGAGTAAAATTTAAGGGAAAAAGAAAATTTGACCTTTGGGGAGAGAAACTCAAAATTTTCTTTCATCCTCTTTCCTCTTCGATTTAATTTGCAATTTCTTTCTTGCTTCCCTCATCTTTTCTCTGAATCAAACAGAAGGTAATGCCGTAACTTGCATCCGTGGAAGTGAAGGTATTCCTAGGAACTCGAGTCTGAACATCATATGCCACTGCTCTTGCGAGGTGGTTGGTTTGGTTATTCATAATTTGGTGGGGCGAGACTAGATTTCGACTTTTGTTGTTGTTTGTAGTTGTCTCTTCACTAATGCAGTATAGACACCATCCTTGCTAAGAAGCTCATCATGGGTGCCACTCTCAACTATTTGGCCATCAGATATAACTGCAACGGTGTTAGCAGTTTTAACGGTTGATAACCTATGAGCAATGACTAGAACTGTTCTTCCTTTCATGAGAGACTCCATGGCATCCTGCTCCAAATCAGCACCATTAGCATATTGTGCAAGAGAAAAAACAAGTTTATGTGAGCATCAAAGTGGAAAAGGATCGGAACCAAAATAGTCTGTCAACTCACCTGCACAAGGTATTCACTTTCAGCATCTAGGGCACTGGTAGCTTCATCCAAGAGGAGAATTTTTGGGTTCATAAGAAGGGCTCTAGCAATTGCTATTCTCTGTTTCTGCCCACCTGAAAGCCTTACCCCACGCTCTCCAACAAAGGTCTGGTATTTCTCTGGGAATTTTGATATAAATTCATGTGCATTGGCCATTTTCTGCATTCAAATTCACACTAACAATGAGAAAATGAGAGTAGCTGTCTTATTGGATGGAGAACGAAGATAGAAAATATTACAGAAGCATTCTCTAAATCAACTGGGTCCACTTTGCCATCAAATCCATAAGCTATGTTCTCCTCTATGGAACAGTTGAAGAGTGTAGGCTCCTGACTCACTATACTGATCTGCAAAGACACGAGCAAACTGCATTAATTTAAGTTATCCAAATCACAAAAAAAATGTAGATTTTGAGGAGTCCAATTTCTTGTTACCATTGCCGTATTACATTAAACCTGTAATACGCCACTCAAGCACCAAACTTTACGTTTTCATCATCAAACTTAATTGCAAAGCAATCAGATAGCACAGTAAAAAATGTAGCAGTAATAAGTCACAACATGATGGGTACAAGGCATGAATTAATAAATAGCTTTTCATCTCGACTTCTTATCAAGTCAATATACCAGGATTTTATCCTATACTCATCAAGGCATCATACTGTAAGACATTACGTTCCTAAAACTTAAAAACACGACACTGCAAGTCTACAACACTAAATTGAGTAAGTCATTGTCAGTAGTGTATGAATGTATTATATATAGTTAGTATTTACTGAAATGTACGTGTGATGTTCATCTGCTAAATATTATAAATTTGTTGTATTCTGTAAAATGTACTTTTGATATTCAGTTGCTAAAATGTTAAAATTTATTGTGTCCTACACTCAAACAGCTGCTACAGTGCTAGCCTAAAAGTCCATGGCCCGTTTGACAGTATATCGACAAAAGAAAATTGTATTATTTAAATTCAAACACTTGATTGTATCGAAAAATGAATAAAGAAATAAACTTCTGAAATTAAAAAAAAAGAAAGAAAAACTGTGGTCATGATACCTTTCTGTGTAAATGCTGGTGTGATATTTCTACCAAAGGAACCCCATTCAGTAGAATCTTTCCCTTGGTTGGGTCGTAAAATCTTTCAATTAAGTTCGCAATTGTACTCTGCACAAAATAAGAAACAAATTAATGTGAATGATGTCTTCACTTTAACTTCACCTTGCTAACCTTTGTACGCCTCTTCAACCAAAGCTCATTAAATAACATCCTTTTGGAATGATTAACTCTAAAAATAAACAGCAAGAAAGGGAACACTATGTGTACTATACCTTTCCACCACCACTTGGACCAACAAGAGCAACCTTTGATCCTGGATGCAGTTTCAATGTAATGCCCTAAAGATGAACAGTGCAGTATAATTTGATTAATTATTTACCGGATGCCAGAACATTTGCAATGCCCGAACATAAAACTAAAGGGAAGTTGTTACCTTGAGCACTGGATGACTAGGGCGTGATGGATAGGCAAACCACACATCATCTAGTTCTACTTCCCCATCTTGATCACTACAATAAAAGATATTCAGTGCGACTTCTCATACAAAGGAATAAAAGTTTAAGTTGAAAGGGATATATTTAATTCATGAAATGGTTCTGAAATTTGCATTATATAATAGAAAGGGTGAAAAGAATGTGTTCACCCCTGTCTTAGGTATTCATTCTCTATATTATGAAGTCTCCCTACTCTGTAGCACTTAAAAGACTGCGGCAAAATCTATAAAGAAATGTTTGATTCTTTGCTTACTTTTTTATTTTATTTTAAAACTATTTTCTAAACATCTTTGCACCAGTACTATCAATTTATCATCCAAAATTTTTAAAAACCAAAAAACATAAACAGCACGGAGATGTTTTCTAATCCTCTTTTCTTTTGTTTAAGCGCTAGAGAGAAACTTTAAAAAGACATAAATGTGTTCAGGAGACATGCGTTTTCAAATGTGCTTAGGAGACAAACAAATTTTACAAAAATAGAAAACTGTTTTTAAAAACAATAACAAACAAGGCATGAGTGTCTAAATATCATAAGGTTTAAGTTATAATGAGTTTAACCACTTTTTTATAGGGAATACAGGATTTGAATGTATAATCAGGACACTGTAAAATCATTTAGTAAAAGATTCCAAAAAAGTAAGCTCCTTCATCTGCACATCCTAGACCAAGTTCAAGGATAGTAAAATACATAATTGGTGAAATGATAGACAAATTCTCAATGAATAGCATAATAGATTTACAACTATACACACTCTATACTATTTGGTGAAATTCACGAGTGACTCCACTCAATGACAGGGGTCCTGCCTCCTATTTAGTGGGTACCACATTAATTTCACCCTACTGTACAAAGTGTGTTGTCTTGTGTTGCTAGAATTTCTCAAATTATATTTTAGGAATTAAATGAAACTGACCCCAGTGGACATTTACTTCCTGCCTTGGGCATCGATGAGGTACGATCCAAAAGTTGAAATACCCTTCTGCTAGCACCTGCAGCTTTCATAACTACTGTATACAATCCTGACAGACCAGATATAGAAGAACCCACTGCAAGAAGAAAAAGGAGCTGAGTCAATATCAATACATCACAGGTAGTTCAAATACAACAGTTAAATTATCACTGAAATAAATCAAGAGAATAAACAAGAAGAATCTTAACCAACTAATAGCAAATATCCATGGATCATGCACATACTTTCAATGTGAATATTCCCGGTTTCACTGTAATGTAAATGGGAGAAATAGAAAAGAGAACTTACCTGAGAGACTATAAAGAATGAAAGATGTAAGATCACCAGAGGACATGTAACCCCTGATTGTCAAATTAGCTCCATATATAACAACTACAATAACTGAAAGTGTAGATGCAGCATTAAGGCCTCCAGAAAAGAGTCCAACAACTTTCTGCATTGCCAAAGAGATACATATAAGATTAAATGTTGTAAAGGAAAAGAAAAGAAGTTACACAATGTAACAAAATATAATTGGCTAGCTCACAGCTTGTTTAAGTCCAAGATTAAGTGTTTCATCAACTTTCTCTGAGTAGCGCGTTATTTCAAAATCTTCTTGGGCAAATGATCTTACTGTTCTTATTGCACCAAAGGATTCCTGTGCCACACAGATGAAATTAATAAGTTAAACTATCTTTTCGTATGATATCTGTTTGGTGTAAAAGGCATACCTCCGCAATTGATGAAGCTAGTGCAGCAGCAGCTTGAGTTTTATGAGAAAGTTCACGCAGGTAACGGCCAAACTTGCGAACAGCAACGGAAAGAACAGGTACAACAGCCAAAGCTAACACTGCAAGAGTTGATGAAAAAGAAAGTTAGGATAATGGATAAAAAAACACAGGTGAACCAGTTTGGCCAGAAAACCAGTGAAGTGGCTCAGTTTTCAATCTAGAAAAATTGAAAGATCAGACATTTAGAGAACAACTCAAACCAGTGGCAAAAAACCAGTTTGGACAAGTTTTTTATTTATTTTTATTTATTTACTTCTTCTATCCTTTATTCAACCAACGATATGTTTCTGAGACAAATAATTATACATGTATAAGGTCCACTCTCGCCAAATGTGGTTAACTATTATTTATTGTTTTTCTGTCTACACAGGATTTACAATAAGGTCCTTTTATGCTAATGTTATATTTTATCTGATTTGATTTCTTATCATTTTATGTTTCATTGCTTAATAAATTGTACGATATTGAAATATTTAATTAACTGTCACTGGTTTGACTATAGTTGAATCATGAATGAACCAAGCTGCCACCAATTCAATGACCAGTTTTTTTTTTTGAAAACATTGATTAGGATATACATAATTGTGTGTTTGCATTTCTTCAATGTTGAATAACTCACACGTTAACTTCCATGACGTTGCAAACATGAAACTCAGACCAATAAATGCAGTTGAAAAGTTTCTCAGGGCCTCAGAAAGATTGGTAGTCGCAGCATTCTTTATGATCTGTGTATCTTCAGATAGCCTACTTAAAAGTTCCCCGGTTCGAGTAACATCAAAGAAAGCTATCTCCTGAGAACACATCATACATAATAAACAAGCCTGCTCAGTGCTCGGAGAAATTAACACATCTAAAAGTGATGCAAAGCAAGAGTAATTACTGTATTACCTGGTTTACAAGGTGACTGAACAAATTCTTTCTCAGCCGTGCAACAACCCTTTCACTGGCAGTATAAAAAAGCCAAGCTCGAAGTGCAGTGCAAATTGATCTGGAAAACCATGAAAACTCAGTGATAAATTAAAAACTATGTCTATGATAAATTGGAAAGTACTCAAGCAAGGATCATACCCAAAGACAACGATCAGAAAGATTTCTAGTATGGTGTTCTTAACAGCATCCAAAGCTTCATCTTTCTCCTCTGGAGTCCGGAGGTCCCTAGAGACAATGTCAATTATTTTCCCACCAAATTTTTGCTGCAGCAAGAATATTTCCATGTTCATTAGAAAGCAGGTAGAAACTTACATTCAGCAATGGTGACAGCAAATAACATAAATACACGCTGACATAATATTTAGTATCTCTGTATGCGAGATGGACCGGTAAAGGGAGGTATTAAAAGAAGCATACAACTAAGATACTTGATGTGGCTGCAATCAGAAGAGCCACAGTACCGATCACCAGCTTTCCAGCCTCAGGTTTTGCCTGCAATCAATTTCAAACGAACAAAAGAAGCAGCTTTAATGATCACAATAACATGGCAGCAATTCATCCAAAGAAACATTGGCCACTTACGAGTGAAAACACCCGACAGAATCCCACATTTGCCGCCTGTAATATCCACGCATTAAGTTAGCAAATGCAAATATTAACACGATGCTAATGCTATGAGATGTTACAGAGAGATTTAATTATGCGTGTACAGTAATTACCGGCACTGCGTCACCGTGTTCAAGGTCTGTTACTTGACCTTCCGAGCCACCATCCGTCTTTCCTCGTCCCTGTATTGTTTCAAAAATTAACGAAGTACCACATCGATAAATGCAGTCGCAGAAATATGTCCAAAATGCCCACAACCCTTTCGCAGATGTTTACATTGACTGTACTGTACCCATCCATAACCATACAATTCACCAAAGAAAAACGCATGACCATACCAAGAATTGGGGACGTAATTAATAGTTTCAGGGAGCAACAGTGACTGGGTAAAACCTAGGCCAGTAAAGCATACACGAGTTCCTCAGTGTGAAACCGTTAAAAATCCATGATCTCCCGTATAAATTTTAATTTCATACATGCCTCAAAATGAAAAAAAAAAAACAAATAGAATCCGAAAAATGACAAAAAACAGTATAGACTTCAACTCTGTTTTCAACTGAGCGCAGTTTCCACAACACAACTTAACAGAAAGTGATATATACATATAAGAACAAGTTTAAACACCTACAAAAAAATCTCAAAAAAAGTTCTAATTCAATTAAAAGAGTACAATATGATTTATTATTATCATCATTATCATCATCATCCCGGAGGCAGTGAATTACATTGAATAAGCGTTTGTTTTTTGAATTGATGACAGAAGTAGCAACAAATGACAGTGTTGTAGTAGAGAAGAAGGAACAATCCAAGAAAAACTGTGGAGAGGAAGAGAAATTGACTTACGCCACGCTCGGATTCCAAGAGAGGGGCTCGTTCACTTCTTAATCCGTTCATTTTTCAATCTCTCAATTAATGCTTCTCTCACTTCCACTCTCTCTATATAGATACTGAGTACAACAACACCCAAAGGTTACCTCTGTTCCTTCTGTCCATAAAAATTAAAATAAAATGAAATTGTGTTAGTTGGGAGTTAGTCAACATGCACTCTCTATCTTGGGAAAATAATTTTTCTCATATTTTCTTTTGGGAAACTATTTTCTCTCATTGGCCACGGGCATGAGCTAGGGTTTGGCATGCAAAGAGTGTGTGTGTCCATTTATTTCAACTTAAAAATCTTATTTAAAAATGCTATAAATATTATTCTTCCAATTTAGCATTTAAAAATAAACAAATCAAATTCACATTATGAGAATTAGTCAGAGATGCTCAAATAAAAGACTTATGCAGTTGTTGTAAATATTGTTTCCGTTATTTTCTAATTTAAGTTAAAGTCTTGTTTTTGTAATCTGTTTAATCAATTATGTTAAATAATCATACAATTTACGAAGACCAATATAGACGACTTTAACATGAGAAGGTTCAATTGTCATGTTAGCAAGAACAGGGAAGGTGCCATCTGAACTGAATATTTTTTTCAATAAACGGAATATTGTTTTAAAAAAAGTCATTCACAAATACCTATGAGCGACGAAATATATTAAAAAAATTAATTATTTTATTTAATATATTATACAAGTATATAAGTATATATTATATTAGCCAATTTCAGTGAAAAAAAAAATTCTTTTTATATTTAATATATACGTATAAAAAGTATTAGTCTTTTTCTATGATGACGTAGCTAGTGATGTACATGGCGATAATATAGGTACTTTTTGTTTGTTTCGTGTATTGTCTTTTTTTAATTAATTACAATTTTTCTTAAAGAAATAAAAACAGAGGAGTGAGGAGAACGTATACGTTCAGTCCGTGAATGTGGTCCCCACGCTCCAGGGAGGAAATACGTGGTTTTCTTTTCTTTACTCAAAGCACGTGTTCTGACGTGGATAAACCATATTCAGAGACTAAAACAATTATTTGACAAAATGAAAAAAGTTTGAGTTTATTTATTTTGTTTTAGGACAATAGGGGTATGTGTAGTTATCGTTCAAGTTATTTTAACTTGCTTTAACACATTTTTTTTAGTAATTATTCATAAAGACCAAAATATATTTACTTAATTTATTCTAATAATAATAATTATTATTATTATTATTGACATTTTCAACTGATTTTCAAACCTCAAGTTTCTCCAAGACCATGTGTGGAAGAAATGGCTTCAAAAAGATGATATCACATGCCATGCGCATTAAATTTTTGTTATTTTATGTGTCATTGTATGTGAAAGACACTTAACTTTCAAAAGTGGCTTTAAATGAGAGAAAATAACGTTGTTGATGTATTAAAAGAAAATTCAAATTCAGAAGAAGTAATATTGAAATTGTACAATTCTGGTGACAGATAATTAAGAACTTAGTGACAAGATAATAACTATGTAATCATTATGATGTTACCATTTTGAACATTTTTATTGTTGGTATTTCAAAGCTCAAACGGGCCAACGCAGAATTCAATGGGCCAACCATGAAATCCTCAGTTCTACCCTGGACACCCCTACGATTTCTTTTTGCACCTATTAATTATCACAGAATGCGAAAAGACCTTTTAAAATGTTTATACTTTTAGAAAATATGATTAAGAATGTATTAAAAGTTTCCTGATCATATATTTTATAGATATTAAGATAAAATATATATTTAAAATGTAATTCAAAATTAACTTTTAATATTTCAAAATATTTTATAATAAATTTTATCCATTTTGAACAAATATTCGAGAATAGACAATAAATTATTTTGAAAATATCATAGTAGATTTTATTATGGGATTATATATGCGATTGTTGATTTTTTTTTTCCATTTTTCTCCCTTCCATCCAAATTTTAAACATCCAATAATCGAAAATATACTATATAAAATTAAATTCAATGACCGCAACTAATTAAACAATTTATAACAACTTATTTGACTATTTTCCATCAAACCTTTGGGATAGGCAAACGCTTAGTTAATCAATTTATACCTCAAAAATAACTAAAAAAATTACATATTGTTCTTTGTTTTTGCACTATCCCATATATCATCATAACAACCATTTTCAGAAAAAAAAAAGTAATAATAAAATTGGCACCAGTCTCAAAACAGTAGAATTTTGCATGGGCAAAATATTTTAAACATCAATAACAATATCTTGATTAAATATAAATGTAGAGAATAAATTTTATACATGGATATTTGGACATAAAATATATTTTCAATGGAAGTGACCGATTAGTTTAATTTGTTTTAGTCTGATATGCTCTTACACTATGTTCTTTTGGAAGAATTTATTGTTTATGTAGAATGGGAAGAAAGGATTAGTAAAGAGTGATGGAAGGTGATATCGAGTAATGATTAGGGGATTCATTCTAAAATGCAATCCTTCTGTGCATGTAAAGTACTCCAACTTACGAAATTACTCTCTCATATTTCAATATAATAAAAAACTAATAACATAAATAAAAATTTATTATGATTACAATAAAAATTTATTACTTCTACAATTAACTATTAAAAATAAAATTTCCATGTAAATAAATTACGGCACCTTACATATTAAATTTATTTTCGTACCAAATATATTGTATTATTCATTTTTTTTATAATTTCAATCATTCAATAAAATTTATAAAAATAATTATAAATTATTTATATATCATTTTATATTACTTTTAACAATAGGGAAATTTTGGTAATATAATTTTTTTATCTATTAATTTTTTTAATATGTCACAACAGTCAATTCAGTTTCAAACTTTCACAAAATGTCCTCTAATCTATTCCAAAATCACCTTCAAATCCTTTAAAAGAAACAATATCAACTTTACTCTCTAATCCTTTCAAAAAAATTTTCTCTCTTCTTCAAATCATTAATTCCAAAAGAACACAATCTTAATATACTAAAAATGAGTCAAATCAAGCTACTGCGGGCAGGGTACGGGTAGTAGCTTCCCTGTATCTATCTGCTGGATAAATATTCGTCTCGTACTTGTACCCATATCCGTTGGTTATCTGTTATGCGGGTAGCCACCTATTTTTTTCATATCTGCGGGTATCCACGGTTACCCACAGATATTTACAAAATTATTTAAAAAATAAATATTTAATCATAAATTCAAATAAAATACATCATTTTCATACATTTTAAATAAAGTTTAAATAATTATAAAAGTAAATAAAATAACGTTCAACACAATGGAAATTCTTTAATTAGTTCTTTGATCAACAAACTCACTTTCCCCGATTGATTCCTGAAAAATAAACAAATAATAAACCTCAATTGCCATGTGCCAAGTATTCTTATTTTGATTCCATTATTTGATGTATATGCCCAATTTCAAAGAAATGAAAGAGAAGAATGTCAAAGAGAAGAAGACAACATACTAATACTTGAAGAGTTGGAAGAATGAAGATAGAAGAGAAGACACAAGAGAAGACAAGTTTCTTACTAATATGTATATATATATATATATATATATATATATATATATATGAGTGTATTTTTATATATTAAAGTTT
>Ga0209589_1002905_pt1 | contig 29902 bp, 13 predicted proteins | sample CowpeawhiteBW_FD_187525 | JGI IMG/M metagenome (GOLD analysis project Ga0209589, IMG submission 187525) | Root nodule microbial communities of legume samples collected from California USA - Cow pea white BW (SPAdes) (version 2) | ecosystem: Host-associated > Plants > Roots > Nodule | place: USA...
ATATATATATATATATATATATATATATATGTGTGTGTGTGTGTGTCAATATATTTTAATCTTGATTTTCTTATTGAAATTAAATTTAATTTTTTGTTAACATATAACCTTTTTATTTATCCTAAATTATTATTAAATAGCCTTTCTTTTGTTACGAGTTTTCTTTACTATACAAAAACTACTCGAAATATACTACCTGTTCACCTAACGAAATTTCTACAAAAAAATTAAATATGAATATTTCACTACATTAATATATAAAAATATTATATTAACAATAATACATATTAATTAAACTAATATATAATAAGAATGATAATTAATCAATAATATAACTTTAGAATAACTTTTATTCTTTCTTTTTGTTTTGGCTAACCAAATAAAATGAATCAAATGTTAACTTCTAAGTGAATTCTCTCGATCGTAGTAACGGGTCCCAATCATATTCTTGGTCAAATAAAGACTCATACACGATTGTGTTTGATAAAAGTTCGTCGAGAACATTATAAATAGATGATGTATAGGCAAAGTGATTTAGACTCTTCTGATTTATTAGATTGTCTGAAATCCAACATTTACTTGAAAGTTGGAATATCTTTGCAGATACTATCAACCCGTCCACTGGAGGGGGAGTGTACCAATGTGGTTGAAGGGACTCACCCTTAAGGGAGAGATTGTTAGGAATCCAAATGTGAGTCTAAGTCCCACGTTGGCTAGAAATGAGAAAGTATTACACAACAACCTTTTTTCATGACAAATATAATTAGTGTCATATGTGTCTATACTTATGTGTCAATTGGTTAGAAATGAGAAAGTAGAACACAACAACCTTTTTTTCATGGCAAATATGATTGGTGTGATATGTGTCTATACTTTCCATGTGTCAATATATTTTTTATGAATCATATTTTTCACATGGGTGAAATAACATTGTTTATAAGCACCAAATAACCCACACTTTTTGTTGAATTATAAGAGAAAAGGTGCATCTAATTGAAGGAATCAAATCCAATGGCATACCAAACTTGAGAATATTGTTTGTTCAAACTGTGCACCAACCTAACAACACAACATGATTATTTATATGCTTCCTAAAGTCCTTTAATCTAATATTTAATATTTAATTTGAATTTAGAATTAATTAATGCAAAACGGATACGTTAATTACGGAAAAATGAGACACTAGCTAGGATATTTTTTATTCCTTTGAGATACTTATGTGCAAAGGAAGGAAGGTATAAATGATAATAATAAAATATGAAAAAATATTCTTTTAATTATTCCTTCCTAAATCAAATTACAACTTGTTTGTCTCTCATTTCACCACAACCTTCATATACCTATTTATTTATTCAAAATATCGAATCACTATTTTTATATTAATATTCGCTTTAAAATAAATATGCAAAATTCAGTTTTTGAAAATCTAAAAAAAAGGCATCACGTGCTAATATATTCATGTATAAATAAATGTTGCAAGAGATAGTTACTTTAAATAAATAAAAAGTGGTTTAGCAAGTGTTAAATGGGATTAATAAGAACAAACAATAATATTATTTAAATGTTTGGGTGGAGGGATATTATTCTTTTTTTCCGACAACTGAAGTTAAAATAAATTCATGGTAGAAGAACTTAATCAAGATAATTTTAAAAGTTAAATATTCTAATGTTAATGCTTATTCTGTGTTAAGCCATGATTCATTAACTTTGTATTGGAATAAGCTTTCTGTTTTCAATTAATTTATATAATTGTTCTTTCATGCAACAGTGGTGAGGATTTTAACCATACTCGTTTTCGTTTTTCAAGTAAAAAAATGAATATATATTCTTTGAAATATGTATTAAATATAAAGAAAAAATATAATACTAATCTGATTTCGAAAAGAACATATATATTTTCTTAAATATCAAGAAGCTATAATTATATGAATTTTAAGATAAATTACTAAACAAATTACAAATATTTTAATAATTTAATATGAGAACAAAGACAAAAAAAAATCTATATACTCATTTTGTTTCATACCCGAACCTGATCTATAAAGTACATATTTCATATCAAAATGAGTTAAATGCAGTTAAATGCAGTTAAAGGTTTATTTTTCTTTCTAAGTGGTATGATGTTAATGATAGCATGATTCTTTTGGAGTTTTGCGATAATTAAAGAAAAATTATTTCTTAACAAAGGTTTGTCAATAAACTTTTAATTATACATACGTAATGGGATTGACAGTATCTTAATGGATGAAATAAATGTTTGATGTGATTCAAAAAGAAAAAAAATTATCAAAATATCATAATTCATGATTAAAAAAGGGGTTAAATATATTTTTGGTCTTTCAACTTTTAGTGGAAATTGAAATTAGTTCCTTTTGAAAATTTTGAACCAATTTAATCCTTCAACTCTGTAAATGCGTGAATTTAGTCATTTTAACCAAATTTTATTAAGTTTATTTGACATTTTAAACACATCTCATTCTAGTATTTTAGTTTGTTTACACCGTTTGACATATTTTCTCTTTAATATAAATTTAGAAACGTGTTTGAAACGTCGGATAAACTTAAAATAAATTGGTTTAAAAGACTAGATCCACCTATTTCTAAAGATGAATGACTAAGTTAGTTCAAGGTTTTCAAGAGGTACTAGTTTTAATTTTTACTAAAGAACAGAAACATATTTAACCCCTACAATATTATTGTTGTGAGTGAAAAATTGAGCAAATGGAAAAGAAGAATTTAGTTTGGTGCTTGGTGACGAAATATGCGTTACTTCATGGCTTTACAAGCATCGACGTGTTAGAATATAGTAGTTAGCATTTGTGCTATGGCATATAATTAATTTCCTTAATCTAAGTTGATTATGTAATTTAACCCTTTTATAAAATTTGAATATATGTAATTATGAATCGTAAAACTGAGCAAAAAATCATTTCCACTATTCAAAATATTTGTTTCAACGTCAGAAAGTCTCTATATTACTCAAACTTATGGTTTCCAAATCACATAGGAATAATTTTATTTAGAACAATACCACTCATTTTCCTTCATCACTTTATTCACTTTATATGTGTTTGGTTCGGTGTTAGAATAATATACGATTGATTTTTCAACACAAAATGCGAATAATTTGACTTTTAAAATCAATTTGAAACAAAAAAAAAAATCACTTCTAAAAAAAACAATAATTAGTTACTTTACAAATCGATTCGACCAAAAGTGATTTCAACCAAAATTAATTTTTCAAAGCACCTCCAAATATGCATTATGAATTTATGATTGTCTAGAATTTTCCTTGTGATTTCATTTTGAATAGATAGATACAATAGAAGACTTACATCCACTTTTGATCGTAATTACGTTAAAAAAAATCTCTTATTTCTATAAAATTATAAATTTATTCAACTTTCCAGTTTTTCGAATTAAACAATTTAATTCAACATTAGTATATTCTCTACGTGAATGTGTTTCCTATGATTACCTATATTGAAATTTATTTTACATTATAATCAATATTCTGTAAATAAGTAACAGTATTATTATTAACTAAAAAAAAATTCCGACAAAAAGCATATGAAGAGATTAAAATGTAAATATGATAGAGATTCTTCCTTATCCTCTATACCTACTTGCAATGTTTATGAACAAAATCAAATACTAATGTAATTAATTGGGTGAGCCTCCTATCCCATCAAAGAATATATGCCACATCTAGCACTAACTTTGACAAGGTGGTGAGATTAATTTGAGGAACTTTAGAAGAATAAAAATATTAGATAACTTGATTCTCTTAAAAAAATTACAAAATCATGAATGTATTATTTAAAAGGAAAAATATTATTCGAGAGAAAATGGATATTAATGAAAGACACTGTTAAATGGTAGTAAAAATAAGTGTAGTGTGAAAATATCCGTGACTTATTTAAAATCATTAAATAAAAATTGAAATATATAAAATTTTAATTTTTTTAATAATTTTAAATTAAAAAAAAATGTATTACTAATATTTTTCTTTATTCTATGGGGAATTTGAACACATTTAAAAGCAAAAGAAACATATTTATTATGCTATATTTTGCTGGATTTAATTTCTTACTTATCTACAACTTTCAAAACGAAAAATTTAAACTAAAGTATATAAATTGTTTCACCAGTGACCTCTATATAACTCCCTGCATGTTTGTGGCATTTGGTGACACCATAGCTATTCATTCATCTCTTCCCACTGTTTTCAGAAGAACAAAACAATGTCTTATGTCTATGAAAGCAGAAGGCCAGTGAGAATAATCCCTACTCTACCAGGGAAGACAATAGTGGTGTCTGGTATACAAAACAAGACAATTTCTGATAGTTTCACACTGCAGAAAATAATGGAAGCACTGCATAATGCAGACAGAGACAAAAATGGAAGTTACGACAAAGATGAACTCAAGCAAGCCCTAAGAGACTTAGGTGCCTACTTCCCTGGTTGGAGAGCCTTTCGTGCTTTCGGAAAAGCTGATGCCAACAACGACGGTCAAATTAGCGGCGAAGAAATCGACACTCTTGTTGAGTATCTTCATTCTTGTGGCTTTGGAAAATAGTCATCCATCACTATTTCATCAAATAATCTAATAATCTAAGTGTGTTCTGTAATCATATATTACGTAATATAGTTTGTGTTTGTGTTTATATACCCTCATGGCTACACATATATAAGGTTGAAGATGGTTAATAAATCATGATATATAACATGATTCATATCAGATATATAACTTTGTTTTCAAGTATCCAATAAATAAGATTTCCTTCCTCAACTTTGTTTGTGTGCTTGAAAAATACTTCTGTTACTCCTTTACATAGGATCAGTTCCTTATTTTTTCATTTAGTTCTATTTTGCTCAAATTTAAAAAGTTCTATTTTTCTGCTGTGCTATTAGCATTGTTTTTTCCATAAATGGGTCAATTTTTATGTTTAGTTGATTCTTACATACTTACTCATCAACAAACAAATTATTGCTTGATTTTGAGAACAAAAAGATATTATCATCAATGGTTAATAGCATACAAGTTAGTTCCTTTTTTGAACTTTTACATGAGCATGTGTTCATTTGTTCACAAGTTGAGAAAATGAATCTGAAGATAGAACCTATTAATATTACATACATACAAGGTGAAGCCACTCATTGACTATGAGAAGACAACAACGTTAAACTGATGTGATTCTCATCATACGATTATTATTGCCATGTCCATGACAATTGAATCAAATAAATAATCACTACAACAAACTGTACAACGAAGAAAACAATGTTATGTGTCTGATGTTACACCTTTGAGGCGAAGTTGTAATTCTGAAGCAGGAAATTGTATTCTGTGCTGTCATAAATCCTCTGTCCATCGAATTCCACACAATGATGCTGATTTCGTCAGGCTTAGCTAATACACATCACTTATACAAGCAACATTAAGATCAAAATGAAACATATTGCATGCAAACTTTGATACTTGAATCATCTTTTTAAGGCCTAAGTTCTGAATCTGTGGCATTTCATATTGAACAATAGTCACACAGCAATCCAAACAGAGATACCAAGCAAATTATTGCAGATAAGCTTAAAGAAATCTCCCTAAACAGCTTAAGAAATCTGTTTAATGAAAGAAAGAACACAAGATTATAGGAAAGATTGCAAGTGCATCATCACTCAAATGAAAAATTCTACTCAAGTCCAAAGATGCTTAAATTTTTACCTATAAAATTCTTGGAGCAGCACAGTCTGCAGTCCTGCAACTATCTACACCAGAACTAGATAAATGCCAAAAGATCCTTAATTTATAGCAGAAGAGGTCTCGGGTAATTTCCAGTAATTCCATGAATTAAAATCTTCCTGCAGCCAATATTCAGAAAGAACAAGGCCAATAAATAATGTACATCAAGAACAAATCTTTATATCATCAGACTTGCTACTAAATTCTGGGAAGACCCAAAATGAGTTTGTGGGGAAATAAAATAAAGAAAAAGCCTTCGGAGTTGAACCTGTTCAGATGAGTTTGTAGGGGGGAACATTCCATTCACAAGAGAATGAAGAGAGGTGTATGAATGTGTGTCAAAACAACGACTATTTACAACAATCTCACCCTGAAAATGAAATTTTGCAAACTATGAGTAACTCGGGAAGTTTTAGCATTTATACATTTTCAAATATAATACTTACCCTTGGATTAATGATGAAAATTTTTCCTTTTGGGATTCCGACCTTAAGGTAGCTTACTTCATCAGTATCTCTATTTCCAAAACCAGCATAGAATGGATTGCAATCAGGAGGAAAAAGTGCCTTAATGTCCTGCATGCATTAAATTTTCACGTATCTTAAATAACATGAATATACTGAACAAAAGAACATTTTTTTACCAATTTTAGTGCAGTGGGAACCTAACCTCTAAACATGCAATTTTGAACTCGTGAGGAGCCCTCCGGATAACTGGAAAAGGAGAATAAATGCATCATAATCCCCAATATTATAAAGGCATCATGATCAAGGTTTCAGTTCCAGTCTCAAAGCCTTGACAACATATTGAAAAAATCTAATGCATCACCTAAGATAACTCCTACAAAAACTAGTGTGTTTTAAACCTAGTATTGGACCACAAGATGTTTGAATTGACAATTTTAAAAACTTTTGTTAGTTAGTTCCTAAATAAGACGACATTAAACAATCAAGTAAAAAGGGATTAAAATGGATAATAGGGAATTTTCAAAATCTAAGGGACTAAAAAGAGAAAAGGTCATACTTATACAAGTGAGCAGAGGAACAGCAAGAAGAAACAGAAAAGAAAGATGAGCATACTAGTTACCTTCTCGATATAGAGAAGGAAAAAGTCCATCAGGGGAAATAACAACAGGACCATCTGGTAAAACTTTCCCATCCTGCATCATAACAAAAGGAATTTGATGATGTAAACTGTTTTCTTTATTTCATGATCTTGTTTTGTCCATACTTGACATTCAAGATTGATTTGAAAATTGTGTATCACCTGCTTAAGGTTGCAAAGAAATTGTCTGGTGTGATAGGCCTGAGATATTGCGCGAGCACTGAGAAAAAGTAGCTGGTAGCCATTTTCCTGTAGAGCGTGTATTAGACTAGAGAAGATTCATAATTGTTACAGACAGGGTAATGGACATTTTCAATCCTAGAACTCCCTAGACAATGAATTGACCATTAGAATGAATGAACAATTATGTAAAATACAAGTCATGAATCTTGTGGCCTTAACAGATAATCACTTATTTGTTTTGGGAAAACCTGCCAAAGAACAGTGCTGATATAAACAGTTACATTGATGTATAAGAGCAATGAATTTTCATGTTGCAGTAATCTCAAAACACCTTAACACACAGGCAAGACAGACAAACCTTGATATCTGAGAATAAATGAGCAACGCCTGTTTGCGACCAGTCGATTCCTACTAATGGCATGAATTGACCTAGAACATCTGACCTGTTGGTGTAAAACAAAAGAAAGAATTTAACATTGTTTTGTGCTTTGTTCAAGGATATCAGGACAGAATTGTTTCGTGCTTTGTTCAAAAGAAACAGGATTCATGGAGCATCTTGTTCAGCACCAAAAAATAGAAGTTTACTTTGCTAACTCATAAGAAGAAAGAGTTTGGTGTTGTGTGTTTTCTCATTGATTTAAGAAAATAAGTCAGGGAGCTCTCCCAAAATAGATTATAGTTCTGACTTATTGTTGTTGGTACAGGCAAGATACAGTTAATTAAAGTTGAGTGATCGATTCAATCATTGTTGATATTTCAGTAAAATTGCTGAAGTGCATTTTTTGGTTATATCAAATTAGCAGTGAAAAGGCAAGAAACTATTATAAGAATGAATAGTAACTATAATTCTGTTAGAGTACAATATGTATTTATTTGAAAAACTGTTTCCTTTGCACTAAGATATATCCTCACCTTGTAATTGTTCCATCTACATCTGATATCACTATACGAGTATTCCATTTCCACAAATATATTTGAGCATCAACCTGAAAGTCAAAAGAGTATTTTAAAATAGAAAAGAAATAACAATAAAAGAAACAAAGTGAAAGGCAAAGTAAGCTTCATGTATTGAAATAAAATTGATTACTAACCTGCTGGTTCCCCATAGCTGTGGAGAAACTGAAGGTTATTGTGTTCCTCCCTTCCCTCAGATTCAAGGATTCAAGTTGTTCAGACGTTGGAGTATTCTGTCTAACATTCTTAATCGAACAATCTCTTCGACCAATATTGACAGTATGAGATTTTCGAAACATTGGTTTGTCTCCAACATTGCCGGCAGCACACATACCAGAATGGGAACATTCTCTTTGCTGAGACTGTAACACAGAGGCCTCCATTTGTGTTCTCCCAATGTCAAAATCCTTAGTCACTTCCTCACTTTCTTTAACCTAAACAAGAACTAAAGCACATCAGTGGAGAAGTTTGCAGCAATGGATACTTCTGACAAGACAACAACTACTATGATAATAGACATATGATAGTACTAACAGGTTCAAAAATTCAAATTCTAAGAATAAAAGCTCCAACAAGTTCACCAAGAAGAATTTAGCATGATTTACCTCAGGTAGAACTAGAGTTGCAGGTTGCAAAACCTCCTCAGTAGTGAAACGAACTTCTCCACATCCTGCACTTGCAAGGCGCATCTCATTAGACACAGGCTTTGATCTGGTAGCATCTTGCTCACTGCAAGAATAAGATTCCTCCTTCATGTTACGTGGTGGTAAAGGTAAACCATTGTTCAAGGCCTCACCCTTAGTTTTCTTCCTGTCTTTTCGTGGAAGTTGATGATCAAAACTGAGATTTGTTGACCACTTCAGCTCCAACAAGTTGGCTGCAATCTCAGCACGCTCCACGGAATCCACTCCATTCACATCACCATCTTCACCCTCTCCTCCTCTCAAAGACCGTGACACAAGACCAAGAATTCGAGAGCGGCGAGACCTGGTTCTACCAACAACCTTAGCCTCTGCTTTTGAATTGCCCACAGAATCATAGTTCCAACTTATGGACTTGAAATGCCTATTATTACCACCACCCTGTGGCATGACACCATCACTATCACTCGTACTTTCACTTTCACCCTCAACTATCGATTCCCCTTCTTGTTCTTCTTGTGTGTCTCCATGGTTGAAAACAACTTCCCCTTTGAGGTTTAAATACAAATAGAAATCAGGCTCTACACCGTTGACACTGATATGAACCTTCACCTTCTCCTTCGAAACCATGTGCAATTTCCCAAACCTAACATACCAAGGAGAGGATTTGAAGCTCCCATCTTTCTGCCGAACCACAACAATGTCCACCGCCCCACCAAAAGGAAGAAACGGCCCTGAAACAGTGTACACGCCGCGGCTGATGTAGCTGCCAAGCCTCCCCACTGCTTGCATGCTAATTTTTTTTATATGAAACCACAACTATCCTTCAAAAAAACTAATCTTGCTGAAACCCAATAACAACACCAATCTTGTTTTTTCTGACTGCGAAAATTTACGATGGCAAAACTCATACAAACGTTGATCCCATTATAACACAATCATTTGGTGATTCTTTCGCCAACCCGTGTAATATGTATTGTGTTGTTTTCTAAATTTGGACAAAAATTGCAGCAACGGAATTTCGTGATACGATGAATTTGCAGAAGGGGGAAAATTCTTAATTAGAGATCTGCTGAACCTCGTACGTTAAACAATACAGATGATGCTGTGTTGTGTGGGACACCGACTTACAAAACTTAAAGAAGGTACCGCCAAATGCAAAAATGGAAGAATATTCGGTTGGAAAGTGGAGAATGTGCTTAGATTTTGAGAATATTCTTGAGATCTAATAATCCTAATCCAATTGCATTAAATCAATAAAAAGTAAAAAAATAGCCGTAATTGATTGAAAGTTTGAATTGAAAGTTGTTGAAAGCACTGCGTTGGAGGTTCTGAAAATGCCGGTGATAGCTACGGAACGCAACGAAAGTTGAGAATTTGCAGGGAAATATAGAAATAGCGTGTGTTGGGTGCTACCACCATTACTAAATCAACCATAGATTAATCATAATCACTTTATTATTCAAAACAAACCGTATATATGAGATTAATTAGAGCTGTAAAAATATACTTCATCCATCTATAACGTCTGAAAACCCACAAAATTTTTATCATCGACAAGAGAAAGAATTGTAACACAAATTGGATCGAATGATTTTTCTTTTATTTAATGCTTAAATACCTTTTTTTTCTCATTTTCGTAATGGTAATGTTTGATGTGGATGGTCCTCATCTTGACAGAATGTTTTAAATGGTCCTCATTTTTTACCGAATGTTTAATAGGGTCTTCATTTTCACAATTCGTGTTTGTGACGTCGTTTAAATCATTAACGGAGCATTATACAAGTGGCACATAACACATTCTAATACAAATCGTGCCATTGTACAATGCTTTGTTAATGATTTAAACGGTGTCACAGAAAAAAAACCAAGTAAAACATGAATTACAAAAATAAAGATAATTATGAAAAATGAGGACTAAAAAGGTATTTAAACCTTTATTTTATTAGTTTAGTATGTATGGCTCGTATAGATCAGCATTTTATTCATAAGAATGAAATTAAATGGTTGTTTAGTATAATAAATATTTTTAATATAATTAAAAAATTATAATTATAATTTAGTACAATAGTTATAATTATAATGATTAATTATATTATTTATTAACGAAATTTAAATAAAAGCAATAAAATTATAACTTTTATATTAAAATTGTAATTATTTTATTATAATAAAAACTAAATATGTCAATACTTATTATTTTAAGTTAAGTATATATTCTACGACTAATAATTAATTTTTAAAATATATATTATAGTATATATTTATTTGTATATTATAGAGTGATTTAAATTTTAAAAATATATTTTATTTTAATTTTTTAAGTTATCTTCTCAACCGAATGTGATTCAATCAGAGCAATCCAGTTAATAATTCTGTATAAGATAACATTTATCTTACAAAAATTTAAAAAAAAAGTATAATATTTCTTTTCATAAATGCATCTTTAAATTAACTCTAAAATATAATATTATATGAAATTTTAATAAGAATATATATATATATATATATATATATATATATATATATATATATATATATTACTATATTACTATATTACTATATTATTATGACTAATATCTTATATTAAAACTACATAGCATGTTTCTCGGTATTATTTCTTTTATGATATCTCTAAGTTTAATATAGAACCTTATCATATTAACAATTTAATAAAATAATAAATATAATAATTTTGAATAAACAGTTTAATAATCCAGTAGCTACATGTATAATAGTTTTAGAAGTTCAATGAATAAATGCGCAACATCTTTTTTATAACTCGAAGTAATACATTGTAACAATTTTTATAACTCAAACAAACATGTGTAAGACTCTTAAATATGTCATGTTATATTTACAACAATAATTTGTAAATAGATACCCTTCTATAATTATATAATTATTAATTAACTTTTATTAAAAATATGTACTACCCAATTATATATGTTATTTAGTTATATATATAATGAGAAATTGTATGGGTTTTATTTCATGGTCTTTTTATATTCCTTTTCTTAGATTAAAAATCTTATTCACTTTTAATAACTTCATTGAAATTTAGATGTTGCAATGTATATATGTCCACACTCTTCACTCAAATAGAATAAATCAATCAAAATATAAATAAAGGCACTTAAAAGACAGCAATATATTAAGAAAAGAAATTCACATTTATTTTGGGATTTACTTCTCATGTTATAAAAGAAGTTGGGTGTTTTTTTATTGGAATACATTCCAAACTCTTTTTCTTTTCCATTCCTTTTACTTTATTGCTTAAGAGAAAAATTAAGAGAATGTTAGTTTTTTCTTTTAAAGTTCTTATTATATTTGTTTTTTCCACTTCCGAGAGGATGTCATTATTTTCTCTGTGGACTAGAGAGAATGGTATATAATTTTGTTTCTTTAATAAAATTAAATTATTTGTCTATTATCTCTTTTGTTCCTTTTATTTTAGTTGTAAATACTTGTGATAGTGAATATAGTGTGGTAGTATGGAAGCAAGTCTCTGAAAGTTTTGGTTAGGAAAGACTTGGTATTTAAGTGTGTCCATTAGTGATTCACCTCTCTTTCTTGAGAATTATCTGGTGGTGCAGTGGTTCATGGTATGTCTTCATTGTTCCAATAGACATTATTATTCATAATGAGAAGTGCATAAGTCACTTTTAAAGTCATGGCAACAAAATATGAGCTGGAAAAGTTCAATGGAAATAATTTCTTATTGCGGAAACTGAAGATGAAGACAATTTTGAGAAAATACAACTATCTAGCAGCGATTGAAGAAAAACCTGTCCATGGACATCACAAATCAAAAGTGAAAGGAAATGAATGATAATGCTATTGCAAATTTGCACTTAGTATTGACAAATGCAATTTTATTCAGCATTGTGGAGAAGACTATAGCAAAGGAGGTTTGAGATATTATCATCAAATTGTATGAGGTTAAATCACTTCAACGACTTCTTCAAAATAAAATCGTGCACACAAAAGTACGACTTAACCCCTTTTATAAAATTCCAAGTAAGCTACTTATCTCCCATTTCACTCAACAAAAAACATCTACATTTAAAAGTAATAAGAAAATAGTAAAACTAAAAAACAAATAAAAGTGGTCACCAACAAAATCATCCATAAAAATGATAATTTACATTCAACTATTTTATCAAATGATTTTATTTTATTTTATTTGATATTTTATAAGAACAATATTTTTTCAAACCCCTTACTAGAGTAAACATATGAATAATTCTAACCTTATTTCTAAACAAATGATGAGTTTATTTAAGTTAGAACTAGTTATAAAACATGAAAATAAAAATAAGATTATTTGTTAGAAAATCCCGACCTAGCCTGAAGACGGCCTGACCCGGATGACGGTCAAGGCAGGTCGGATTGACGTCCTAGACGTGTCGACTTCAAGTCGATGACGAAAAGTTTAATAATATATTTTTCATATTTAAGAAAAAAGTTGATGGGTGGATCTTGGTCTAGAGAGTAGTTTTTGTGAGATTTTTAATCTTGTAAACTTCTTTAATTGGAGCTTTTTTGTTCTGCAAGTTTTATTGACTCTATTCCACCGGGGTCATGGTCTAACCCTATGAGTCAGGCTAAATTGACAGCTCTATTAACAACTATAAGTTAATGTAAAAACTTGTAGTGAAAGAAGTTGGCTAGCATTTACAATATTTGGATCATTAAGAGAATTAAAGTCCTTATAAGAATATTAGAGAAAGGGACGATGCAAAGGTTTTTATATAGTCCAGCCAAATTTTTTTGCCACTATAATCGTTAGGCCTTAGTTTTCTTTTTGCGTTTTATGAATGATAAAAGAAATACATATCTAACACCTCTATTAACAAAACCAGTTACACATCTTCACACTCTTTTTGCATCGTAAAACAAACATAATTTATGTTCGATGAAGTTATGAAATCTACTTAAGAATAATGTTACGTAGGAGTATTGACAAGCCATCTCTAACACAACGTAACCATTTGAGAAATTCACACAATAGCTGAAAAATGAGAAATAAATTTTTAATAACAAACGATGAATTAATAACACAATTTGAGAAAATCTATTGTAATTAACTCATATTAATAATAAAAAGTCAATTAATAGGAAAATTTTGTAACTTTTACCAAGTTTAACTAGTTCAGGAATAGTTTAACGATCCAAATTATGCGTTCATGGTCTATGACCTAATGTTTAACTGCAAAAACAAGTCGTTTTCATGAAGAAAAAGAAAAAAATCATTGTTATTGGTAGAATAGTAGCCATTGACATTAGTTAAAGAAGCTGACCAAACGAAAGAAACTAAGGAAGGGATTAACAGTTACGATGCATTGAAAATATCTGAAATATTTGCTTAATTGTTTTTTTCTTTTCAAACTTTTGAGTGATTAAAATATTTTTTAATTGGTAAGACTAAAACCGGAGTTTTCACTCCAAAATTTAAATACTACAAGTATAGTTAATTATTTCTAATTTTACTTAAATATTAATGCAATAACTTTATTTCAACTAATTATTATATTTTTAAATTAAAGGATATATATATATAGAGAGAGAGAGAAACGTGTAAATAAATAATTCATAAATTAGTGGAAAAAGTATTGATTTATTGTTTTGGTGATGGACTATTGAAGGGTTTGGTTAATGTCTTGGTGATCTTTCTCTTGACCAATGGGCTTTAATTTCAATTGGGCTTTTATTGAAAGGAGTTTGTGACTAACCCTTCTCACATCTATTCTATATATAGACTTCATCATTATGTTTATTCTTCATCATTAGTATGATGTTTGTGACTTTCACCACCATTTCTCTATCATCAAAGTTACACATTTCAAATCTCAACATTCACAATAAATATATATATATATATATATATATATATATATATATATATATATATATATATATATAATGATTCTCTATTAACTTACCTTAATTGTTCTTCATCCATTCCCATCTCTCTTCAATCATGTCTTTCCTTTAATTTCAGTAATAATTATTTTGATTAAAATATATCTCCACTTTCTTGTACCTTTTCATTGCCATTACGTGGGGTCGATTTTATTTTATTTTTAACTTTATTGATTGTTGGATCAACTCAACCAAAGTTGATATTTGATTCAATGTTGGTGGAGAAAATCACACACAAATAAGACAAAAAATATAATTCCCAACAAAGTGCATCTTTAAAAACAATAATGAACTTTTTTTTAGATAATTGTTATCAAATGATAATATATCACCAAAAAAATTAAGTCCCCGAAAGATTTCTTTTTCTTTCTACCCTCTCTTATATATTCTCATATATTTAGGTCTAGGACCTTCTCTTTTTTGCCCAAAAAAAATCATGTATTTTATATCCTCCATTTATAACTATAATTGTTTTAAGTTCATACATATTAAGAAAATGATAATTGGTATGTTGGTACATTAAAACACCCATATTTAATGAGTTTGGAAGATGTTAACAGTGTAGTAAAACATAATAAATGTTATTTTAAAACGAAGCGAACGTAATCAAAGTTGCAAGTAATTTATAAACTTGGATATTTGTAGTTGTGTTAAAAAAATTATTTTATTAATTAAAATTCTTTGTCATTTTTGTTTAAATATCCTAATTTGATTTTTAATTTTGTTATTTGGAAATAGACATGTTATTTCTAATCTCTTTTTAGTTGGCAAGTCAACTTGATGGGTGAAGACAACAATATAACAAATGTATTTTGGACACACAAGAACTTATACGAAAATATTCGAATTGATGAAATGCTTAAAATTTAATATACCATAAAAGAATTATATTAATTTCGAATTACTTTTGCTAATTGTTATATTATTTTTTAATTCTTTTTTTTTAAATTCACAACTGTTTCGTATTAATTTATTGTGCATGAGAACCTAGAATAAGTAATGACATATATCTTTATATAAAAAAAAATTACTATAATTGACATTCCCCCACTAAAATAATATTTCAACTTTGTCTTGAATCACAATTCTTTGAATTGTACGAGTTAAAAGCTCCTCAGATTCAACGAGTTAGGTTTAACTTTGACTCTTTGCATCCCCAAGTAGGAAACTCACTTTGAAGTTCTTAACAAAGAATCCAAACACCATAGAACACCCCTTTCTCTTTTCACATGTTTCCTTTTTCCTTCTTTGTTTATATTATTGTTGAAAATCTCAAACTAAAAATAAAACAAATTCACACTATATTACTAAATCAATAAGTTAAATTAAGTTTAAAGTTGAATTTTTTTTAATATAATTTATTGTAATTATTTTGTGTTTGAAAGTATAAGGAGAGAATGATGATTTTCCCTATGTTGTTTATAGGAAATAATTTGGTTGGTGAATAGACTTAGGTTTCGTCACTGTTAGGTATATCAGGAAGCAATTCGTTCACACCCTTTAAACATATGTATGTAGTTTGTGATTTGTCACCAACAGTTGTGACCTTACTCTTCACAAAAAATTTGATACAACTTTTTCTTGACATGATTGTGACAGGGTAGAATTAATTATTTGGCAAGGAAATTGAATGAATCAGATATATGATATATCTGGTCCAAACACGTCTCAATTGGATATGATTTTGAAAGAAAACAAAATACCAACGCAAAGGAAAAGAATGGGTCATCATCGTTATGGAAGGACAATCCAGAGAAAAACATTGGCCCTTAAATAAGATCAAATCTCACATTTCTCACCCTTTTATTATAATGTCAATGTGTTTTCAGACGAGAAAGTTTCACCGACAACAAACATTAATGAGATCTGAACTCAACTATATAAGATATTAATATTACTTTACAGAGGAGATGGTTTCATTAGGGAAAACAAACATTAATGAGACATGAACTCAACTAAATAAGACATTGACACCATTCTCAACCCAAAACTTTAAGACAATAGATATATGGGTCTTTATTCTTATATAATACTTTACTTTTTCATTTCTAACCAATATTCGACCTAGACTCACACTTGAATTTCTAAGAGTAAAAATAGCCACGTAGAGAATCAGTACCATTTTCTTTAACAGTTTCGTGTGGACACTTCTCTCTTATCAACCCTTCTATTATGCATACTTATCAATTATTCTATCATTCATCTCTAAATGGAAACAGAACATGACAATACCTGAACCTTCCAAGAATCCATACATATATAATACAACTTCATCTGCATTCTACAACTTATAATCAAATAATTTGAGATACTGGTTTTTTCCCCATCGCATTATTATGGTACACTTTTTTATGTACACGCTCATTTAAACTTCACATACAAAATCAATGCTAGGAAATAACACTCTAGGGAAAGAAAAGTAAGAAAAATAAGAAAAATTCTCTGGTATCAATAACCGAGGTAATTTGAGTGTACTAGTCTTTCACTTTCACCGTGTTAATTATGAGTCGTGGTGGTTCATTGAGAGAAGTGTCTGTGTCTGAGATGTGTTTAACAGCAAAAAGATTCAGCATTTGAGTTTCTCTTCTTTTGAAATTGAATTTTTGCAGTGAGCAATTGCGGCTTGAATGGCTGCTTGCAACTCTTCCATGGTACTGTCTCTAGCAGAAGAAGGGAGAGGTGTGGTTGTTGCAATCAAGAGACCACTGTTTGTTGGAGAAGTTCTCATTGATGCTGGTGCTGAATATTGTTCTCTCCAGCTCTGCTTATAATTTCTTGGAGTTACATTTCCTGAATAAGAATAACTCTGTCCACAACTGGGTCTAATCTTCTTCTCTCTTTCTCCTTTGAAAAGCATCTTCGGTTGAACCATTCTCAAGTACTTTTTGATTGCATGGATCACATCAAACCTCACCTTCTTCTTCTGCTTCACTTTATCTTCCTTGCTATCTCGGCACCCTTTGTGGCCCTTGGCTAATCCAAACAATGAAAATGTAAACTTGGACTTACCTTGTACCTTGTTTTTTCCCATGTTGTTGTTGTTGCTGGTGCTGTCTAAGGTGGTGCTGTTGCTGCTGCTGCTGCTGCTATCCTTAATGATGGGGTGGTTTTGGTGTTCTAATAAGTCTGTGATGGGGAGGGTGAAGCTTTCCATGGAATTGGTTGAAGAGCGAGGTGAAGAAGGGAGGTGTGAAAGGAGGTGCAGAGGGAGCAAGTGACCATGGAAGAAAATGTCATCAGCAGGAGATAAATCAAGTGCAATGGAAGATGGTTGAGCTTTGGAGTTATTATCTTGGGGGAATGTGTGGTGGAGGGAGATTGTGAAGGAGAATTCTTGAGAAGGGGAAGAGGGAGTTGAAGATTGTGGTGATGATGAAGCTTCTTCTTCTTCTTCTTCTCTATTTTCTTGTTGCCATGATAACTGTGCTGGTGCTGCTTCAATTTGGTGCTGATGAGTCTCCATAAGAGTGAGGTTGGCTTGAAGGCTAACAAGATTTGATGCAATATCTGAAAATCTTGGTGTTTAGTCTTTTCTTTTTGGTAGGAAGAGAATTGAAAAAGCTTTGTGATCTTGTGTTGTGTGAGTGTCAAATAAACCTTTAGGAAGGTATAAAGGAATCAAAGAGAAGCAAAAGAAAGAGAAGGACTCTTTGTCAAACCGCATTTGGTCTTTTGACGATGTATTGTCTGAAATTACTCATAATTTTGTTTTTATCTTTAAAAGTTTAGAAAATAAAAAAAAATATTTAAACTGTATTTGATCTCGACTTTTAAATGAGATATATCTTTATAGATTTACCGGAACATATTCATGACCGGTGTCATTCTTTTGCTTTATGCTACAAAAGTTGGTGTTACTTACAAGAGTTCTGTGTAATGCTATAGAATTGAACATCTTTTATTTCTGGTTTGATGCAAGTGTAAGTTACACTTTAAATAAAGTTATGAAAGTGGAGTGCTTAATAAAAAAAATTATAATTTTTTTATTTTAAAAAAATTAAATTGAATGTGTTATTAATATTTTATATAAAATATACTCGATGTAGTATCTTTTTAATGAATTCCCATAGATGTGAAAAAGAAAAAGAAAATGAATGAGTGGTGAGTGGTGAGTGGTGTGTATAGAAAGGGTTGGATCCTTCTGAGGAGCAATTGGGGAAATAAGGTGAGAAAGAGCCAAATTTAGGCACCAGAACGTGATGGGATTGGCCACGCTGCATTTCACATCACACGTTATAGATCAAAACTGGCCTTTATTTTGTATATGTTATACACAAATTTGATTTTTTATTTACAATTATAGTTTATTTTAATTTTTATAGTTTCTTTTACTTAGTTGGATTTAAAGATTTCAAATAAAATCATTTTATTTTATTTTATTTATTAAATTAGTTTTAATCATTTAAAATATCATGTCTCAATCTAAAAGGTGTCATATATCAAATTCTTTAAAAATATTATGTGTTAAAATTTAAAACATGTTATATATTAAATTAGAAGAGATCTAAAATAAAAAAAATTCTAATTCTAATACCTGATATATTTCAAACAATGTTAAATTAACGAAAAGAATTAAATTAACTTTATTTTATTGAAACTCGAATGAGTATAGAAATCAAAATGAGTCATAAATCTAAATATAAAACAAATTCGTATTTTTGCAATTTACCAAATAAACATATATAATATTAGTTTGTTTTGTTTGTTATATACTTTTAAGTATTTACATGTAGTGCTTTATTGAGAAAAAAACGCAGCTCCTTTTTATTTTATTTATTGTTTCACATGTTTTTTTCTCTTTTTTCTTGGAACGGTTATATATATATATATATATATATATATATATATATATATATATATATATATATATTTATATCTTTATTCTCATAAAAATAACCTCTTCATATTTTAAAATCTTTCTATTACAATGAGAATGAATAGGTTTATGATATTTTTATGGGAATGAAAATTACTGTTTATAATAACTATTTATTTACATTAGACTTTTCTTTTTCTTTTAATTTAAAGTTAAATAGTAACCAACCAAACACGTTTATAAGAATATAGTTCTTGGATATAATAGTCTAAATAATAACATTCCCATAAATACAAAAAAATATGTGAAACAAAAGTTCTAGACTAATTTCGGTCTAGATTTCACACTTATTTTTAAAATTGTTTTTTTATTTAATAACTAATTTAGTTCTTGTTTTTATACTTCAAAACCATAAAATATTATTGAGTGAGTAGATTAACAGATATAAAATTATTTCAGTTAGTATCATTCAAAAAAATTATATATTCTTGAATTATTCGGAACATTTTAGAAAGTATAATCCTACATGTGCACCAGAGTTACTATATTTGGGGATAAAGAAACTTATAGTTCATCCATTAATTTTTATTTTAACTATCATGCTTAATTTTTATTATATTAACAATATTCATAAAAGAGAGATTTCTGAAGTTCTATTACGTTTAACTTGGCTGTTTGAATTCAAACCAAATAATTAAGATCATTAATTTAGAGTAATAATTTCTTATTCAATAATCTATCAATAGCTTGCAGACCTATGAAATGAAAATAAATGTTAATAGTTATTTTGTTTATGTAAATGTGTGCAAGATGAATAAGTCATAGGTTTGATTATTCAAACACGTTTTTTCTTTTACTAATATTAGCACAAACATAATCAAACTACCTTTATTGACTAAAATTGGTTTCAACAGTACAAAACTATATTATAAACAAAATATGACAACTTACGTTTAACATTATGATTTTACTGATGAAATGAAATGAAACAAAACAAATAAAATTGAGTTAAATATGTTTTTTTTTCCTTTCAATTTTAGTGAAATTTAAATTTAGTTTTTTTTTAAAAATTTTGACTAATTTAGTCATTCATTTTTAAAAATGTGGAAGTTTAATCTTTTTAACTAAATTTTGTTAAGTTTATCTGACGTTTCGAGCGCATTTTATAATAATATTTGAATTATTTACACTATTTGACACATTTTCGTTTCAATGTCAACTCAAATATTATCGTAAAATACGTTTAAAATGTCAAATAAACTTAACAAAATTTGGTAAAAATAACTAAATACACATATTTCTAAAAATAAATAACTAAATTAATATAAAGTTTCAAAAAATAACTAATTTCAAAATTCACTAAAAATTAAAGAAAAAAAAAACATATTTAACCCAATAAAATTTGTATACTACATTTTAAACACTATAATAAATTTTGATATCAATTTTATCCACAGTGCATTTAATTTCATTTTATGGCCTTACATCATCACACAGATTTATTCGTTCTATATTAAAGTTCACTCACACGTTAATATTATTAAACATGAAAATTTAATTTAATTTTGAGATACTTTTATAAATGAGTCGATTCTGATCTCTTTCAAAATATAACTTATACAGTAATATCATTTACTTCAATGATAATTTTTTTTTTTAAATATTTTTTCCCTAAATTTAATTAACTTTTGCAAATAATAATAATAACAAGATACAAATAAAACTATAAAAAATATGTATTTCAACTTACTCTTATATATCCTAATAACATTTAATAAAAATGTTATATCAATTTTAATTAACAATGTATTTTTTGTAGTTGTAAGAAAGTTAAATAAGAACAATTAATATGCTCCTATTAGATTTGTTAGCATGGATACAAATTTAAGTTTTTAAAGCATTTGGAGATAACTGTTTATGTGAGTGAGTCTCCTGAAAGAGAAAGTTCGATGTGCGTTTATACGAAGAGTTTGAAAATTGCACCGACTAGATCAAAAGGAATCTTTGAATATAGCAAATTTATTTTTGGACCCTTGTGAAGAGACAAGGATAAGAACAAAAGTAATTTAGATATAATTAAGTGATATTTATAATAAACAGAAAAATTAGAAGTTACTAACGATCTAAATAAGTTTACTAAAATGAATAAATTTAAAAATTAAATATATAATTGTTAAATTTATTTACTTTTGTTTCTACCACAGTTCCAATAATTTTACATTGCTTAGAAGGTGAAATCTAAAGTAATTTAAATATTTCTTCTACCCTTCGCTTCGAGATACCTTTTAAAGACAAAACTTTGACGAAGTCGAACCCCCAACAATATCTCAGATATATAATAATAGATTAAATATATTTTTGGTCTCTCAAGTTTCAGTGAAATCTCTAATTAGTCCATCTTTGAAATTTTAGACCAATTTAGTCTTTCATCTTTAAAAATACATGAATTTAGTCATTTAAACTAAATTTTGTTGAGTTTATGTGACGTTTCAAACACGATTTACGATAATATTTGAGCTAATATTAAAGAGAAAATGTGTCAAAAGATGTAAATATTTCAAATACTAACATGAAATGTGTTGTGTTTGATATGTCAGATAAACTTAACAAAATGTAGTCAAAAGGACTAAATCTACGTATTTGTAAGAATGAATGACTAATTGGTCTAAAATTTTATAAAAAGACTAATTCCAAATTTTATTAAAATTTAAGAGAAAAAAAACATTATTAATCCTATAATAATTGACAATAATTATATCATTTAACTTACATGAATCAGAACAATAACATCCACTGTGCACCGATGATAAAATTGGAATGGTTAGGAATATTATTAATTTATTTTGGATAAAAAAAAAACTTAAAATTTAAATTTAATATAAATAAATATTTATTAGTTGTGTGTGTGTTTGGTCCTTGTGATTGAGTTCCCCACGTGCACTCAAAGGTGTTTGGTGTTAACAGAGCAAAGAGTCAAAAAAACAAACACAACTCTCCAAATTCTAATCTTTCATTTTATGTCAACTAGTGAATGGCCCTATTCCTTTGCAATTCAAGATTCTATTCCTATCATTTTCTTTCATTTTCATCACTAACAATTCTTTTATAACACTTTTAATAATCTCTTACTTACATATTTTTCAGTGTAGTTACATGTGATGAACCAAATAATATCCAAATAGTGGATTACTATTGATGATGATCTTGGAAATATAAAAAGCACACACACACGTTGACCCAATAATTAACGTAGTACAATCATATAAAGAGTGAAAGTAATTTGTTGCAAACCAGAATGAGATCATCATCACCACATTGAGTTTCATATTTTTCTTATCCTCAATGGGAGCTAATACTAACCATACGTATTCAACTTTGAAATTATGTTGAATACTAACCATACGTATTAGTTAGATTACAAAAGGTGATAATAGTCTAAATTATTTATTTATTTAGACAATTAATTGAATTAATATAAATTAAATTGATGCTAATTTTAGAACGGTGTAACACATATTTTATTTGTAGAGTTAAATATGATTTTGGTATTTAAATTTAAACATGAAAATGAAAATTGTTAATGTTGCCATCTTTGATAATTTTAGTTCTAAATTTTAAAATAAATTGATATAATTTTTTTAATTTAGTTATGTTAATTTTTTTTTTGTTTTAAATAGTATTTTAGGACAATATTTAAAATGTTTACGCAATTTATCATGTTTAAACTCAAATGTTAATTTGAAATTCCGTTTAACATGTAAAAAAAAAATTAACATCAATGATTAAAAAGATTATATTCATTCATTTTTAAAGTTTAAAAATTAAAATGTATTAAAATTTAAAATATGGATAAATTCCAATTTTATACCGAAGACACTATAAAAATATATTTAACCTTGATTTATTATATGATAATGTTTCTTTTCCATTGGAAATATCTTACTCTACACACATTTTAATTAATATTTTATTTGATTGTTGATGTTTTTAAGATAGAAAAATTCTTTTTATTGTTATGGCTTATAGTTTTATTTAAAATTTAAGTCTTATATTTTATAACATGTTAGCATATTTTAATATAAAAAAAAGTGTTATAAGGTATAAATTACGATCTAGAATATGACTCATACAATGAAAATCTTCTTAAGCATTAAATTATTTCTTTTCTCTTATTGGTCACTTTAGTTATCAAGGGTGTTTCTTATTTGTTCTTAATTACAGCTTATTATTTTCATTTGAAATAAAGATGTACGTACATCTTATGAATATAAATAAACAATACATATGTTATCATCTTTTGCTTTTTTATAATATTTTAATAAATAATTTATTTAAATAAACTTTAGATTTTTATTTTGTAACTAGGCATAGTTATACTAAAAGATGTTGTGATTGATAAATGGGGCTATCTAAAAGAAATAGTACCTTATTTCAAATCATAACTTGTATCAATGAGAGTGAGTAATTTTCTTAATCATTATATAAAATTTTGTCAGCAGTTTTTTTTTCATGGGTTAAATATGTTTTTGGTTCCTTAATTTTTGGTGAAAATTGGAAATAGTCCATTATCGAAACTTTAGACTAATTTAGTCCATCAATTTTAGACTAATTTAGTCCATCAATTTTGAAAATACGTGTATTTAGTCTTTTTAATCAATTTTTTTAAAATTTATTTGACGTTTTAAACGCATTTCATAATAGTATTTGAGTTCTTTACATCGTTTAACTCATTTTCGCTTCAATGTTTACTTATAAACGCGTTTAAAACGTAAAATAAACTTAACAAAATTTGGTTAAAATGACTAAATTCACTCATTTATTAAAGATGAGGAACTAAATTAGTCTAAAATTATATAGAGAAATTAATTCCAATTTTCACTAAAAGTTAAAGTTAAAGCACCACAAACATATTTAATATTTTTTCATTAATGAAAGAGTGGCCATGTGAATGAGGGTGAAATTTGTGTGTCCGTGTGGCTATGGCCCTACATTGACTGAGAAGGACATTGATAGATAGGGAAAAATAAAGAATGAAAATGCAGAAAAGGAAAAGAAAGAAGAAGACTTAGGGGTTGCATTGTGGACCTAAACACACGTGTATAGGGTTAAGAGGGTCCATCAACCAAACATGGAAGAATTTTGTATGAATGGTTTAGGTCAACATCTTAATCATGGTGCCATTATTTGCTTGCAAACGCTCACTCATCCATATTCTAAGTCCCTTTTTTCAAAGATAAGAGAGAACTAGTTGTTAAAAAAAATTGTATGCTATTTAAAAGTGTAAAGAGTGAGAAAAATGGATATATAAGACAAATTATAATACTTTACCCTCATGTCATCAATGGAAAACCATTCTTTCATTTTCTTGTATTAATTCAATGGTGGTTTTTCTTTGCTTCACATTCTTAAATTATTATTTGGCCATCTTAGATTTTTATATTGATATTATTTTGTATTATTTAGTGATCACTCAAGAGTTTAGAATATTTAAATCAAACTTAAAAACGAGCCTTTTTATTTATTAATAAAACAATTCATATTGGAATGTATCTTAAATTTATTTGAAATTTATTTTTCAAAAAATTTTTGATGTAAAATTATCTATTAAATTGTCGTAATTAATTTCATTTAGTATTTTTTTAATAGATAATAAGGTCAATTCATTTAATTATTATATTCTTTTTTTATATAATTAAGAGTGTCAATTGGTTTATTATTTTTCATCCTATAACTTTGTTTAAGATATTTAATTTTGAAAATAAATTCAATCCATTAAGATTCAACAAATGATCATGTTTCAAAGATTTTTCAAGGTTTAAAAATTCTTCTTTCAAAATTATACACACTAGTGACTTTAATTTTTTAACACTAAATAAAGAACAAGTTTTAATTTTTTTTTTTACTTTAGGCTTTTACTTGATATGATGTATTGTCGCAGTGATAAGGAAGAAATGTCAACTAGCTCTTTCTACCACTTTGAAGAAGTAGAAACTAAGAGACACAAGGAATAGAATCTGTGGATCAGAAGCCACGAAGAGAGAAAAGAACAACATAGAAATAAGATTTAATTAGTAAGAGAATATAGATAACTAATCAGTCTCTTTATCCTTAACCAAATTATGATTTATTGAACAAAGTTGTTAGTTCATTAAATATCATTTTTAGTAATTATAAAAATTAATAGTAACTCATAATATTTTAATTAAATTTCATTCTCAAACATAATTTTACAATAAATTTAATAGAAGTATATTAGTGTTAAAAGAAGTTTTTGGAGGTTTGTTTTTAGAGGGCCTATAACAAGGGCTTTACCTGCTTGAGCCTTAAGCGAACCTCGAGTCTTAGATTTTTAGACATTTGTTATTAGAGTGTTCTTACAAAACTGAGATAGTTCTATAAGACCAAAGTTTGTCCAATATGCTCCTACTCTTCTTCGTATGACCCTTGTCTCTTTGATCCGGCCATGTTCCTTGTCCTTACCATGTGGTCTGACATGCAGAAGAAAATACTCAGGGAAGCCAAATTATATTTTTTATATATAAATTATTTTTTCTAATTAAAAAAAATTACATTTTTTCTCTCTATTTTCTCTACTTAAAATAAGCATATATGTGACAATAATATATATGTATGTATGTATGTATGTATGTATGATGTATATATATATATATATATATATATATATATATATATATATATATATATATATATATATATATATATGAAAATGTAGCATAAAGTTTATCATCAACAATAATATAATAAAAGAAGCAAAAACTACCTTTAGTCAAAGTGTTGCCCTATGCTTTTTCAATGATTTGAAATCTTCAATAATTGAATCAGAACTAAAGTTTGTTGTAATATCCCTTTCAATATAGACTATCACACTACTTGCTAAAAATCCAGTCTTCATCTTATTTGTCTACCTGTTTTTGATTATTTTCATTGTAGAACAAGATCTTTTTTTCAGTTATAGATGTAGGAACTAGAAGAGTCATGATAAGACGAAGTAATTTATCAATCAAGTAGTCTACTTCAGAATTTTTTGTTGTTGCTAAACATGCATATAATTCTTGCATTGTTGATAAATTCTTCACATTTGAATCTTCACGAGCATAAATAATGAAATGTTAAAATTGAAAATTCAAATTAATCTTCTCTTGGTCATTGAAATCCATGTGATAATATTTGTCTATCAATTCACGAGCATCAATTCTTTTACTCTTTATCATAATTTTTCTAATATAAATTTATCACCTCTCACCTATTTAGAAAAAGATAAATTTATCACATCCAAAATTAAATATCAAAACCAAGACTCAATATTTCAAGAAAAGTAACAACTTTTAAATGATTAGTCTCTCTAACCTTAAAGTAGATTCCTAATATTGTTCTTCCCTTACATAACTTCAAAGCTTAAAATAGCTTTATTTATACAAAGTAGAATTCGATAGAGCATGATTTTATGATCTCTAAAAATAGAGATCTACTTAGATCATAAAGAAGTCACATGCAAGATGAAAACAAATTGCTTAAAAAAAGGTAAAAAATGAACTTACTCAAAAAAAAAATGTTCGTTCAAAATGTTTCGTGACTCTAAAAAAAATGAACTTACTTAAAAAAAAAAACTAACTTAATATAAATAATATAATAATATCTAAATATAATTTTAATACATATATATTAAAATGAAAAAAAATTAGGAGAGTCGAGACTCTTCCTATCACTCCTATCACTACAAAGAATCGCCCCTGCTGTCATAGTTGTCATCAGCCTTACGATAAGTGTTAAAATGTTCTTACTTAGTCCAGATATACAATATATTCTTGTTGTTGCTTGTCCAACTTCATTGTCCAATATACTCTTTTCATGCTATTTAAAAATTCATTTAACTCATTTTTGTTTGCTTCTTACATCTTATTAGATTCATATACATTATTTACCCTCACTGTTCTTTTATTTCAATTAATCTTTATCATTTTGTATAACTACTTTAGTTTTTTCGTTTAAACTGTTATTTTTCTCCAATTTCTAAAATTTTTATTACAAAAATAAAAAATAACAAAAAGTAATCAAATTTCACTCATATCTATTTAATAAAAATAATAAAAATAATAATAATATAATTTTTAATCTTATAGTAGCGAATTAAGTACTGAAATTAATTATTTTTAATTAAATTTAGTAAATCAAAGAATTTTTTTTTCTATATTGAAAATGTTAATCCAAAAAAAAAAAAAACACTTACAATCATACTTACTTTTTAGTTAAAATATTTTATTTATATTTTCATCCAAAACACAATATAAATTGAATCAATCTTTAATAACATTCCAAAGTTAATCCAATTTAATAAATACATCCTCTGCGCAAAAGAAACGTGTTATAGCCGAGCATGGGTAATCTCCAATAGCTGGGAGCGGAACCTTCCCCTCGAAACTTGTTGGACTCGAACCAGCACCTCTGCGCAAAAGACAGACCAGATGAACTACCTTTCTTCGACTCGTGGCTTGACCTGGTTCGTTGCGCGACCTACATCCAGGGGGGGTCCTTCACTTCAATATGGGTGTGATTTTGACCCCGTTCCAACCTAGCTAAAAATCCAATGGGACGCCCCAATTGTTCCAGATGACTAAGCACATAAGGAACGTGTGATAGGTAGTATAGAGCATAAGGAGCACAAATAGATATTTGTTGAGCACGCGCAAAAAGTAAAGGACGATGATCTCTGATTTTGCACCTTCTAACATCTCGAATTGAGAAAGTTTCGTCACGCTCTTTCATTCACGATTTTATGTTCTCGTCGCTTCTTCCCCTCGTTCCTTTTCTCTTGGACATCTCACTTGAAATGCATTCATTCCTTTCGATCTTGTACTCAAGTACACTGAACACTAACCCAATCTCAATAAATACAGGGAACGCAACTAAATCTTTGAACTCGGGTATCCTTTTAGCATAGCTTTCATCAGAACTAGGCAACTTTCTTTTCTTCTCTTATGAAATTCAAGATCTTCCCTTGAGAACGCACAGAACAGTTACAAAATCATACTCTTTAGATGTTACGTTACATATCTGATACCTTTGGTCCCTCACGGACCTTGTTTTCTTTAGAGCCTTTTCCTACTATCATACAAATCTTTTACTTACCTTTTATTTATTTCAAAATTTCATACACATACTTATTGCTTTTTGAAAAACCCATTTTAAAAATACATGACATATTTCTGAGCTGTAGAAAGTTAGACTTTTTTTAATTTTCTTTATTATGATTGTTTTCAGTTTGTATTGGACTTGATTGAAATTCTTGTGTGACCCATCATTTGTGTATAACACTTTTCCTTCCATTTTGGGAAACACAAAAAAGTATTTAATTGGATTCAATAACATCGTCATCTAGACTGTTTATTGCTACACCTCCCTTTTTTTTTCTTCCTGTACCTCATAAATTTCATAAACCCTAAATTATTTCTTATTAAAATTATAACAAAAAGAAATAGTTTCTAAATCGTATAATCTAAAATATATTAAAAAAACCCATTTTGAATTATACAACCTGAGATATTTTAAAATATCTTTCGATCTCAAACGTATTTAAAAAAATTGCATTTCGAAATACATATTTGAAAAGATATTTCCAGCGGATCGGTGAATTCGGAACTTTGATAATTATTTAATCCGGAAGTGTTTTATAATCCGGAACCGTTGGTCATTCATAGTAAGGTGGATTCTATTAAAAAAAATAGATCAAGCGTTGAGGGTGGAAGAGTAGAGATGAAGAAATTTTATTATGATGTCTTCATTTATTGGACATATTGCAAATCATAACCAGTAAAATGTTAAAGTGACTGTCAGATCAATATCCAATTCTCCATTGGTTTTCTATATCAATCTCTTTTTGACAAATAGCTTATGCTCGATGTGAGCACTTACATGTGACAATTCACTGCCATATAAAAAAATTACACAGTGCACATAACATTTTCTTCCAATATCATAACTCAATAGGTAGAGTCAATATTCTTGATAGATGATGTTTTAGTTGCCTTGCTGAATGATCAAGTCCAAACTCGTGAATCATTCTCGGGTAGTCCTTTCAAATTGAATATCGGTATTTATAGTTACCTGTTAGATTGCAACTTTTATGCTTATATCTTTCCTTTTTTCACATTTACATTTGTCTTCCTCTCAGATGTCCAAGTGTAATAGTTTTAAAACTTTTAGTAAATGGACAACGGAATGTTAAAAATTGTGATATTTTAAAACTAACTTTTAGTTAGCAGAGAAAGTAACTACCAAATTTCTATTTAGAGTACAATTCAAGCGATACAATAATAGTAAACAAATTGCTCTTATTTTTGGTTCTGGATTCTAATATAATTCTCCAAAAAGGAAATGTCGTAAAAGCACACAATAGTAGTAAAAACGTTTTTAAAGAGTAGGGTGTATTTTACAATATTTATTTTGACAGTGGTAATTCAAATGCGTGCAATGATGCTCATATATCTAATAGGTAAAAAAAAAAAAAAAAAAAAAAA
>Ga0209589_1002912_pt1 | contig 29877 bp, 23 predicted proteins | sample CowpeawhiteBW_FD_187525 | JGI IMG/M metagenome (GOLD analysis project Ga0209589, IMG submission 187525) | Root nodule microbial communities of legume samples collected from California USA - Cow pea white BW (SPAdes) (version 2) | ecosystem: Host-associated > Plants > Roots > Nodule | place: USA...
TACTAAATTGAAAACAACTATTACACTGCCACGTGTCATGCTTGTAAGCTGCCACGTGGCACGATGATAAACTGACACGTGGCAGTTTTTTAAATTTTTTGAAAAAAAAATTAATTTTTTGAAAAAAAATTAAAAAAAAATAAAAATTTCATGGCTTGACACGTGTCCTGTACGGACACGGTGTTAACTCCAACTTAACGGAGAGGACCAAATTGAACCTCTTTAGAAAATTGGGGTACCAAATTGAACATTCCTAAAGTTCGGGTACCACATTGAACTTTCCGAAAAAGTTTGGGTACCAAATGTGTATTTATACCTATTATAAAAGATAACATTATTTCTATGGTTCCAAATATTCCATACGTAAGGCCCATTATTTTCTACCCTTATGTTTAAGGGGCTGCCCCAAACCAGTTAGGCCTAGGGTTGGTCCATAAGGTGTCCAAAGCCCCTAAGGCAACCTAACCCCTCTCATTTCTCCCACTTTGCAAAAAGACAGCCATCTTACTCTCTTTTTTACCCTCAACAGAAGCTTTGCTAGGGTTTTGTCCTTAGTTCACTTCAAGCTAGCTCAATCTCATTTCTTCTCCACGTAAGTTGACCTCTAACCCTTATACTCTTCCCTTAAACTCTATTTTTGTGGGCCAACAAAGATTCATGAGTTTAACCTTGTTTTTTCTGTCTGGGTCAATATTTCCAGCTCTTAAATCTGCTCTTGGAGCTGCTGTGTTTGTGGACTTAGGTGTCGAAGTAGTTTGCTAGCTCTTTCCAGGTAAGGGAAGCTAGGGTTTACTATTCCTTGCATATTTTTGCTTGTTCTGGTTTTATTATGTGAGTTTGATGCTTGGTTGCCATTAAAATTATTTGGGAGCTGTTAAAAATATTGTTGATTCGATTGACTTCATGTCGTCTGCGTGAACAATAGAGGGTTTTGGTTTTCTCGCCCAAGCGAGCGTGTCTCGCCTAGGCGAGATTAACAACAACTCGCCAAGGTTGCTTGCGCGAGCTGTCACTCAAGCGACGAGCTCCTATTTTGAGCGAGAGTCCATCTTGTTTAGGCGAGGAGGTCTCGCCTAAGCGAGAGAACACGACAACACCATTGTTCCTGGTTCGAGCTCTCGCCTAGGCAAAGGAAGCTCGCCTGAGCGAAGGCAACCTCTCGCCTGAGCGAGACCCTTCTACCTGAGCGAGAAGCTGGGTGAGAGACGCGCTGGTGCTGTTTGTTCCTCTGTTCTTGGTTGTTTGCCATATGTTTGGATTAAATATTCTTGTAAAAGCCTGAGATGAGTGAATATGCATGAGTAATATGGTATATGGGTTGTAAATGATGGACTTGGCATGATCTTGGCATGTAAAGAGTATGAAAGGGTTGGTTATAAAAGTGACATGGAATTGGTATGAGCATGAATGTTATGTTGATTAATGGAATATGTTGTTGGTTTGGTTAGGACGTAATTCCACGATAGTTTCGTGGTGGTGCCTCATTGGTTAGGGCGTAATTCCATGAGCCTCTAGGTGAGACCTCATGGTGGTGCCTCAGTTGGTCGGGACGTAATTCCATGACCCTTGTTAGTGGGAGTTCATGGTAGTGCCCCATCTATATAATTTAGTAAGGATTCAAGGTAAGGTTGCATCCTGACACTTTAAAGAGTTAGTTAGTCTCAAATAGAACATACTGACTCTAGTGGTGAGAGTAGCAGGAGGCTTGGAACCCATTAAGGGCTAACCTTGTGTGTGGAGGATGAGACATTGTAACAATTAGCTCGGTAGAGCAGGGAAGTCCACCACAAGTGCAAGCATCAGCTGAATCCGACTAATTATATGTATCTGGATGAGCCGTGTCTGAGTCTTAGTGTATTGTGTGCAAGTCATAGCATGATTGGGTGCTCTTCGTATTTTAGATTATGGAAAGGTATATTGTCACATCCCATGTGGATATTACTAGATAAAACTCATTTTCACAAAATATACTTAAGAAATTCAGACATTATAATAAGTTCCCAAGCGCGGGAAAATTTAAAACTTATCTCGCTATAATCCATTCATATTGTCTCATCTTTATTACATGTTCATAATGGATAAAACATCATAATGTCTATTACAAAAGGTAGGAAAGCATAGTATAATGAAAATCCCTCATTGGTAGCCCCGCTCTGTCACTACGCATCAGCATGATCACCTGAATTCACGTCTGCTACGTAAAAGTCACGTGATCATCGCCAAACACAAACACACAAACAAGAAAGGGTGAGCTAAAAAAACACAATATAATCATAAGATAAATTAAATTGTCCCTTCCCCAACCTAACTTAATTAATTTTTAGTTTGGTACACTTGTTATCACAATATACTTCCAATCTCATAACCTATGTGAGAAAGATCCAACCTCAACCTTGGTCCTTAGGGATTATCATGCTCCCACGAACCTACCCGCTCGTGGTCCAACTCTACGGACCTCCCCGCCCATAGTAGCCTCAGGTGTGAGCTCGGAACATACGAACCTACTCACTCGTATCCCCACACAAGAGTACAATCGATACGGACCTCCCCGCCCGCATCAATCACGCATCTCACAAATCCGTTACGAACCTCCCCACTCGTAACCAATCCAGCATATCCCTGACCAAGCTATCAAGAAAAGGAAAGAAAACGTCCATGCAAATCCATCTGCAAAGGACCCCTGTCACTGCACTTCCGCCTGGCGCCTCTCCAAGAACAGCTAGGCGAACAAGCTCCAGACCACCTGGCAGTGTCCTTCTGATGCATATGTCACAGCAACCATTATCCCAACAATAATATCACACCACCCCCTTCAACCCTCACTCTTTCTCTCTGACCCACGAAATTTCCAGTCCCCTCTCTGTTTCTCTTGGCTATCACCCTCTTTGACTATTTGTTCGAACCCCTGACCTCCCAATTACCAAGTTCATGCACAACCATCAAACTAATTCATGTTTCTTATCAATTTACCCATTCGTATGAACTTAAATCGTGCTTTCACATTCACAACATAGTAGCAAAATAAAACAAAATTAAATAAATCTACTAATGACATGCTCGGGACTTGAACCCAAGTCCCTTCAACATAATTAAGTGCTCTAAACCACTTAGGTTCACATTGTTTCTTGTTTAGGATTTATCAAAGAACTCTCCTAAGGTAGTCTCAACCCTTCATCTCTTATATTCTTTTAATTATTAATTTTTATGAATTTCCTGGATCTCACATATATAATTGTATGAAAAACTGTTTTCTGCTCTAGCTTACCCTTCTGTTTGTTTGTGTTCCTGTGTGTGGTTTTCTCCTTTTTGCGATGATCATCAATTTATTGATGTGAGCAAATGCGAGAACTCCCCGTGGTCATCAGGGTGATGGAGGTTCCGCTGCATAGCCATCTGGGTTGGATTTTGTTCATCTAAGTCTCTTTCAGGGCTATAGCCCATGTATTTCTGTCTTTGGGTTTTATTTTGAATATTGTTGATCTATTATTATGCTTGGTTAATGGCATCGTGGTGTGCCTTAGGTCATTTCTTGTTTTCCTTTGGACAACTATAAGGAGTAGTGGTTATACTCCAAGACCTTGCTTATATTACTATTTTGTGTAATGTTTCATTTAATTATGTTATATTTTAAATGGGATGTTACACCATACTATAGTCACCCACACACATCACCATGCTTTATTACACTTGCTACTATACCCCGAGTAATTCAAACTGTTTAAATTCTTGAGTTTCATCATCCCTCCAATATCATTCATCGTCTCTTGTTCTATGTAACTTTATTCTTTTTAATTGTTTAGACAACCAGCCACCATAGATCTCTCTCACTTAAACCAATCTCTTCTCCAAGGTATAGACCACTGCCATTGGTCCTTAATCCAAAAATAAAAATCATCTAGAATGTCTTCCTTTATTGTTGCGTTTGAATATAGTCTCGGATACCTATCCCTTAACGACATTTCCCCACCCCAAACTTTCCAACGATAAGTTTTTATTTCATGATTTGATCCTACACTAAAATTAAATGCATTACATTTTTTATTGGTAATGAGAAATTTTTTTCTTGATTAAAAGATGTTTTTAATATGTTAAAATGTTCTTGGTTGGTTTGAAATGACAACTTTAAGCATTTTAATCAGATAGAAAACTGTTTTAATCAATTAGAATAACTCAAAACCATGAGTAGCTTTGGCCTTCCTATAAGGACTTGGAAATGCTAAGTATAAGAATACATGAAAGGTGCACATGTTATGGTTAGACAAAGTGTGTATGGACCTTGAAAGATGCTAAGTATGGATGAGCGTGAAAGTGTGTAATTACATAGAAAAAAATGCGATATGTAACTACACAGAGTAGATACTAACTGTGGGTAAAACAATTAATTTGTGTGTTTATTTCCGCCTAATGCACTATGTCAATTTATTCATTTAACATATGATATCTCTAAAAGGACTAACTACTAGGAAGTTTAAAAAATGTATAAAAACCAAGTACACAAAAAGGATTGCTCAAGATGAAAATATAATTCCAAACTTTGTAAATCACCTTTTGTAAATCACCTTAAAAAGTTAAGTCACATATTATTTATATTCTTTGCAATAGAGAATGATAAATATCACCTTGAATCAAATTATAAAAACAATTAATGACATTAATTGAACATGACTATCAAGATAGTAAAAGTCATTTCAATTAGATACATCTCTTTATGAACTAGAAGAGAAAACATAAGTTACCTTATGTTAATTTACCTCCAAAGAGAACTACTAAGAGATATTTAGACAATAAAATCAAACCAATAAAAATTATTCGGTTGCAATATAATCCTCTAAGTTTTTTTCCATAAAATTTATCTGGATTATATTACATTTTTGTTTTAATTTTTTATCCTCTCCTTAAATTCTTATTTCAGAAATAGTTCTCAATTTTGATCCATTTAATTTTCTTATTTTATATTAAATTGTAATAATTAAAAATGAAACATGGGATTTTTTTTAATTCGATAGTGTTACATGAAAACAACCCCTATAATGATTTTCATGTAACCACACATGTTATTGAAATAATAAATCAATATTAAATTATTTAATGAAAGATAAATAATAAAAACATAGAATTGGATATTGTTAATGAAACACGGTTTGAATTTGATATTGTTACATCACAACAATCAATAATTATGGTATGATTTAACATAGGATAATAATATTTTGATTCAATTTTTATTAACTTTTAATTCATTATTTTAATTATTCTTTAATTATTATATCACATCAAAAAAAAATAATTAAAAAGTGATTAAAACGATGAGTTGAAAATAAGTCAAAATATTTTATACGTATAGGTATAATAAATAGTTATTCAAATCATAAACCAATGTTAAATTATTTAATAAAAGATAAATAATACACGGAGAAAAAAAATAAAAGGAGGTGCGAATAGAAAAGAAGGGGACAAGTAGCAATGAAATTGCTAAATGGGCTTTGCTGAATTTGAAAGAAGCTTTGAGCCCAAGGCTATAGAGTCCAACAGAAACATATGACTCAAAAAATTAGTCTGAACTATGAAGTTTCTATTCAATTCAAAATTGAAAGTGGAAAGAGAATACCTTGTGTTATTGAAGTGAAGAGTGTGAAGATGGCGATGGAAGTGGAGCACAATCAGAATCAGCAGTTAGGGTTTCCGTTCTGGAAACCGCTCCGTCGCAAGTTCGGACCCGACTCTCCTTTCTTCGCTCCTGGCAACCTCGAACGGGAACTTCTTGCCAAACAGGTTTTCTTTTTTTCTTTTTTTTTTTTGCAACTTTGGTATATGATTAAATGGTTGTAAGTACTGAATTTTGAGATGTGACTTTTGCTTACCCTTTGTATTTCAAAGGTTGCTTTGGAATTGACAGAAGAGAAGGAACAGCTTGAGAAATGGATGCAAGAGGAGGAAGGAAGGTACTGATCCTTATATGACAGGCTCATATCCTTAGCATTATGTGAGATCCAAATAACTTCTGGCAGATGATTTTCGAATGTTGGGCTTCGTTTTCATTATGGATTTATTTCTAGTTCTCTAAATATAGTTTTCTTTTGTTCTACTTAGTTCTTGATGAAGATGCTTTTTTTTATATAATTGTTGTGCTTAATTTATTTATCTGAGTACATGTTGAAGAAACACAATTTGTTGGTATTATACTCTGTTGCTCAAGAAAATCGTTATCATTTGATCCCCATAGGTTAAATCAGTTCTTAAATGAAAATTTTCGTCTCTACAAGGTTGCAACGGGTAGAAAACTTCTGGAACATGGTGTGTATTAATAAGTGGATAGGGAATAAAACGTGGGTGTTTTAGTCTCTACAAGGGTGTATACGGATTTTGGGGGGAAGGGGCTTGATACAAAATCTGATTTTTTGAATGATTGTTACCTATAGGGACCAAATGATCATCATACCCTTAACTTTGAATTTTACTATGACGAGTGACAGGCCATGTGCCTCATCTCAAACTCTATCTTTTTGTGCAGGGAAATCTTTTGTCCCATTGTTGGTTGTGGTGCACGCTTGACTTCAATGGATGACTTCGAGAATCACTATAATGCAAGGCATACTGCATCCTGTTCTGTGTGCTCTAGAGTCTACCCAACGTCTCGGTTGCTCAGCATACATGTATCTGAAGTGCATGATTCTTTCTTTCAGGCAAAAGTTGCACGTGGTTACGATATGGTGTGTAAGTGTAAAGATGATTCAGTGCTATCACGTTACATTTCCTTATTGTATTGCATCTATGAGATATTCCTGGTCTTAAATCTTGTTGAAGAATGGTCTCAAAATTACTTCTATTTCTTCTATTTTCTCCAATAAAGTATACCCCATATTTTTTTTCTTTAATTTTTTTAATCTAACAAATTGGCCGCAAAACTTAATTCACGGTTTGGTTATTTCAAATACTGCTTAAAACATTTTTTTGCCTTCCTTACATGCTTTTTGTCTGTTATTTCTTTGAAACCTAACTGTATAGCCTATTATCATTTTGTGCATCCACATATTTAATTATTCACTTCATGCCAACTTGTTAATGTGTTTCTTTTGTCTTTGTTATACAGTATGAATGCTTGGTGGAAAAGTGTGGTTTGAAATTCAAAAGCTACAATCGTAGGCATCAGCATTTGGTTGACAAGCATAAATTTCCCACCTCATTTGAGTTTTTCAAGAAGGCTAAACCTTCAAAGAAACAGAGATTGAAGTCCCAACAAAAAAAAACTCTTCCTAAGGAGAAGGATGCAGGAATGATGGAAGTGGAAAACGCAGCCATGGATGACCTTGTTTCAGCAGTCTCTAAACTGAGCACTTCTGACTCCACCCCTTCAAATATCAGCTTTGGTCGCCGTAGCAAAGGCTTGTCATTCGTCCCTCGAACTGTTCAGCGCAGAGATCAATCAAACTCAGCAGCATCTGGGACAAAGAGATAAAGCTTGCACTCAGACCACTCTGCATTCTTAATTGCAAAATGATCAATTATTCAGATACTGCTCCATTATAAGATGTGTGTCTTGTGCTCAAAGTTTGAAGAAGCTGATAAAGTTGAAGATAGGAAAAGCAGATCATGCTGGAGGATGTAATAAACAGCTTGCGGCAGTTTTATCTTTTCAATGCTCCCCCTTGTGGCTGTGCCTAACACGGGCATTGTGGACATTCGAATATCCCATGGCTTTCTGTGGAGATTTTGAGCTTAATTTTGTAAGATATTGTTCTGTTAGTCTTAAGCCTTTACTGAATAGCTACTTTGTGATTAGTTTAAAGAAAACACTCTTGAAGCTTGTCATATGTTTAACCCAGTGACGGGATATCCGGCTAGTAAGTAAATGGTGCAGGCTTCCTGTCAGCATGATATGTGATATTTCTATTTCTGTAAAATTTGATTTGGTAAATTGGTTAACATGAAATTATTCTGCTTAATTTTTTCTTTCATTTTACATGTAACTGAAACCACTTAAGAATTTGTACGGTTGTTATCGAACATATCTTTGAGACAGAATACATAATCTAATGAATAAAATTAAATTTAAAAATGACGTTGCAATTGAAATAATGCGGTTATCTTTGCAATTGAATATAAAAATACAATACATCCCCTATTCATGATAATAAAGGTGAGGTTGGTAGAATGGAGGTAAATGTACGAAGGAGAGAACTGATTGTCTTTGGTATAGGGAGAGGAGAGAAATAATTTCTAGGGTCACTATACTTTTTCTCGCATTTTTCATTAGAAATTAGAAAGAAAAAAAAATCCAAATCACTCTATGTCATCTATCTCTCTTTTCTCAGGTTATTTCTTATTTTGATTCCTTCTATTTTTATTTTCTCGAAGACAATGAAAAAAATGAAATTGATATCACTTTGCAGCATACCAGCATCACCACTGCCAGCATATATGCTTGAAGACTGACTGATAATTTCTCAAATCAATTGACTCATTTATTACAACCACGGCACATCCTAAAACAATTCTCATATATATCTTAATTGCAGCAACCTAAAACTATCAGAAGAGGTTTGTTTTACTTTCTCTTCCTCTGTAACTGATAAAATTTTCCCCGAAGCATTGATAGTTAACACTGCTCATTGGATTTTCCAAAGTGGATAGAAACATGGTTTGACTACCTCAAAAAACTAACATGTTTGAAATGAAAAAGGGTAAAATAACTTGATTCACCACAAAAGATGCGACAACGTGTATGCGAGCTAAATATAGAAAAACGAGCATGAAGGAGGAAGTGTATACCACAACTGTGGCTAACACCGCTACAACAACGCGCTTCACTTTTCATCTCCATGCATCTCTAACATCCCCATCAGATTCACTCCTTCATTCACACCCTCCGCAGAGTCACGTAGATTCACATATCAACATCAAACACACGTAGCAACATGCAAGCGTGGATATTCAGATCCTCCCAACCTTCCCACAAGAAGAAATACCCTTCCAACCCCAACTCCCGCCTTCTCACGCTCCTCGCTGCCACACTCGCCACCACTATCTTCCTCCTCTTCATTTTCCGCCACACCCTCATCGACCCCAACAAACTCTGCATCTACACCGCCAAACCCGTCCGCCTCACCAACTCGGAGTCCGCCATCGCCGCCGAGTTCGACGCCACACCCCTCACGCTCGTCACCATCCTCCACTACGCCACCGCGCTCGCGCTCCCGCAGCAGACCAAGGGCGAGATCCGACGCACCTTCGACGTCCTCCAATCCCTCGCCCCATGCAACTTCCTCGTATTCGGTCTCGGCCACGACTCCCTCATGTGGGACTCCTTCAACCCACGTGGCACCACCTTGTTCCTTGAGGAGGATCCCAAGTGGACCCTCGCCGCCCTCCAACGCTTCCCCATCATACGCGCCCACACAGTGCGTTACCAGACGCGCCTCTCCGACGCCAAGACCCTCATAACCTCTTACAAAAGGAATTGTGGCGGCCCCACCTCAACCGGTCATCCCTTAAAAGGTGACTGGCGGTGCGTGCTGGCACTCAGCAACCTGCCGAATGACGTGTACGATCGTGATTGGGATGTGATCATGATCGACGGGCCGCGAGGGTATTTTGCCGCCGCACCGGGGAGGATGGCGGTGATATACTCAGCTGCCATGATGGCGCGTGGGAGGAGAAATTCCGGTGTGACGCACGTGTTTCTTCATGACGTGGATAGGGAGATTGAGAAACATTATGCTAGGGAATTTTTGTGCATGAAATATAGGGTTGGGGGTATTAGGAAGCTTTGGCATTTTGTTATTCCACCCGTTGTTAATGCTACTGATATTAGTCATGGATTTTGCTGAACTTTATGCTAATTTCTTTTCCTTTATGTCCAATGATTGCACACCCCTTGTTGCGATTTCTTCCATGTTAATTACAATTTCTGTTTTCTAGTACTCAAACATGTTCTATCATCTATCTTATTCGTCTTTTCTTTTACATGTTCAGACGTTTCTTTACCCTTCATGCAATATCAAAGTTTACGTTGTTTTATTCAAGTATTATACAATATTACAAAATCGAAATTGCATATCAAACAATACACGAAAACTCTTTTACTCTAAACCATTTTTGGTGTTGGTCAAGATCCTAGATCGAGAAAGAGAGGGTGGAGAATTTATGAACTTTTACATTTTTGTTTAAAGAACTAGAAAGATGGAGATTTTCTTATAAAAATATGCATATTTATTTTAAATTTATTAAAATGAGTAAGTTAAAAAAATACTAAAATGAAGAAGTCATGATTAAACACAAATCATTATCGTCGATATACAATATTTTAAATTTAGAGAAGAAGTTTTGCATTAAAGTACGATTTCAATTTTCTTTTGGAAGATGAGACATTGATAATCCAAAACGATTTCACGTGGCATAGTGGCATACCATTCAGATATTTGAATTTGATTTTTTTTTTTTAAATCTACACTAACGAAAGGAGGAGAAAAGCGCCCCTGATTTGAAATGCAGAGATGGTTAGGTTTCGCTTTCATCTCCCTCACTGCTTCCTCTCCCATTGTTGTCACCGTTGTGAGTTTGTGAACCCAAACTACGCAACGTTTGATTTGCATAGTCCTTCTCTCTTCTCGTCGTATTGTTGCAATCCCTTTCCACTGCTTACGAATTAGGGAAACTTTTTACTGTTGGCACCCTAAGGAAACTTTTAAACTCTGTCCTTCTCTTCTTTACCCTAAGCTCCCTCCTTAGGTATTGCTTTCCTTCTTCCAATCCCACCGGAGCTTTTTGTAGTTTTTGGTGTTTGTGTTCCATTTGGGGAAAAAATAATCAGAGTAACGCGTCAAGAGACTGTTCATAGTAGCAGGTGAGAAGAAATTTTGTTGATATTCAATGTTAGGCAAGTGTTTCCCCAATTCATACTAGAATTAAAACTGTGAGCAACTTTGGACACAAGTAACGCTAGTGAGCTCAATTTGAAAACAATCCCTACATGTATGAACCAAAAAGAAATACACAAGCACAAACATATGTTTGGCATCCATCTAAAAATGGTCTCATCAACATTAGTAAAAAAAAAAGGCAAAAACTAACTAATTTTAGCCGATCAATAACCTAGGTATACATCATGAAAATATAGTTAAGATCATGTATACTAAAATGTTATAACATTTACCAGCTTCAACATCGATAAAAATAAAAATAAAAAAAGGAAAAAAGTTGAGCTAGTATTGGCTAAAAAGCTAAGTAACGTCGATGGAGGGAGGAAAGTAAAAAAAAAATAATAAAAAATAAATCAAAAATTAAAGAATGTTGAGAGTGGGATTTGAACCCACGCCCTTTCGGACCAGAACCTTAATCTGGCGCCTTAGACCAACTCGGCCATCTCAACAATTGATGTTACACATTATACATTATTATATAGCTTATGGTCATAGATTTTCACTACTACAAAATTGCTAAGCGTGTTGTATTGGAAATATATCTTCCTTCTAAACGTACATTGTCTCTAACCAAAAATCATTCTCCTGCCAACAAAATGAAAACTTCCTTACATAGAACCTACCAGCTTTTCTATAACTCCTGTGTCGTTAAAGCTTCTTCAACAAACTGCTCATACAAAAGATGCTTAGATCCCCAATTTTTTTATTTTCCGCTGCTTATCACAACGACAAAACAAGTGAGTGAGTGCACCAAATTTAATATAGTGTGATAATCGGCTTCAACAACCATTCCCAGTCCGCGCAAAACTTTATGCCAATTCTGCTGAATTTATCAAATATGCAGTATGCAAATGTGGACATAACATCACAACTCGTGCCATTGACACACATATTTACATGATAATAGCTACTCCTTAAGCCGTTTACTGACTACGGATGAAACTTGAAACCAACCAAAAAGATAAAATTATTTATTTCTTCAATTTATTTGGAAAAGAAAAAAAAAAGTTTGCAACAGTGCATATCTTTAGGATATTTGACTGGATATTTTTATTTATTTCCATTTTCATAAAAGCTACTTTAAAACTTCGTATCGCATTATGGTATTACTGCATGTTCAATTGCGTTTTAAAAAATAAAAAATTCGATCCTATAATAAAAAAAAAATGGAAGCATAATTGGACCATGGTCATTATGTTCTCACTGCTGAGGCAGAAAAACTAGCCATGAAAAGGCTGCAAACACCTCCCACATCATAAAAATGATCACCTTACAGCAGTCCAAATATAGAAATAAAATGAACATAAAATCCAGTAACGTAATAAAACGTGAAAAAGGTAAATAAAGTAAATAATTTGTCAAGAACTGTGAATTGACCAACTCCCAAGCAAAATGTGACGCAAGCTACCCTTCTAGGTCTACCTTGGCGTATACAGGGGGGACACCTTTCTTGGAACAATCTCTTCGATCTGCTCAGCTGACAAAAGGGATGTCTCGCTTTCATAATTGCCGTTTTCCATCTGCTGGTGTAACTGCCACAAGAAAAAGCTCAAAACCATCATCAAATAAATCATTTTCTACTACTTCAAATAAGTAATTTTCAAATACTCCTCAATAGGATTGTGAAGCTCCAAAGCCATGCGCTATGCAACCCCAACAAAGTTTAAATACATATTTACATACATACACGATTCGTATAATGTGAGAAAACGAGTTATTGAGAAATGAGAGTTTAATAATAAATATTCAAATCTACATCCATATTATTTGTCCCCTTAATTTCCTCACGTGTACCAAATCACCCCTCCCCCAGCCCTACCATGGATAAAAACCACCTCACCTTGTGATGTGAGGACGATGACGACCAAGCATAAGCTTTGGCCTCCACATGGTGACTGAAAGGTCTCAAACTGGACCTCGCATGCTCGATTACCAATGAGGTCTGTAACACACCTTCATAAACCTCCACATGGTTCCATTTCTTTTCTAATGGCACTTCAAACAGATTATCATCGAAAATAGCAATTGAAAATCATAGAGGTGTATGATCCAATTTCAACATTCTCACTTTTCCCTAATGAAAGCAGGATTCTTGACCTATCATTGATGAGCACCATGGGACTGGGACAATCCAAGGAAATATCGTATCCCACAGGTGCAATAACGATTCAAATAACATTGACAACGAACATATTACGAAACCAAAAATAAGTTGAAGGTCCCCTGCTTTGATGATTGAACCTCTCTAGAATATTAGCTCCTCAGAGACCGCCATTTTGGGGTCTTGCGACGCGAATAGAGTGAACTAAACATGAAGACAACGATGAAGGGTTTTTTGTTCATGAGTTGAGAGGGGTGTGATTTGGCACTCAATTACGGGGACAAATAATATGTAAGAAAATAAGATATGTAAACTTTGAGAGTGTCTGGTAACAACATAGACTGACGAGAAGACCTCATTTTTATAAGAAAATACGATATGCAAACTTTATGACAAATTTATAAAGGAACCCCTAGTCCTGGTCCTAGTCCTACGATCTCTCAAAGCTTACACCCAAAAATATTGAGACCAATTAGCAGCATTGCTTCTAAAAATGAGGTTAGGTGCACCAATACCATATACTAAAATCAGTATGTTAGGTGTTGATAATGCCGATAAAATGTTGCAAAATGTGATTTCAGCGTTGGTGGGACACAATTGATTACCACCACTTTTTATTTTTCTTATTGGAAGCAATATTTAAAATGAATGTCCCTATGCTTTGAAACCAGTATTTACCTTCTCAAGGATTGCAGATTGATCGTCCAAGTTAAACTTGCGCATGTACTTCAGCATCTCTAGTTGCTGTAAATTTCACGCTTTCTGTAATAGTAGTGTAGCAAGTACCAGAGAATTCATCAGAAGTCAAATAAATTTTACCTGTTCCTGTAACATCTTCTGGTTGAGCAATTTTTCTGCAAATTCTTCTTCTCCAAGCTCTGCTTCATCGCAGGCAACCTCTTCTCTGCCAAAAGTCATTTGCCATTACATAACTGTATTGATCCTTCTTTCAAATAAAGTCGTGTAGGTTATATTGTGTAGGGACAGGAAAAAAAAGGCAAGCATTAAATTAAGAAAATAGGGTTTAGTAGCTTTGAAACAACGAAGTAAATTTTTGGGTTAGATAATATTTTACCAAGTTGCTTCCAACATATTGTAAATTAATTAAAACACGTATGCTAATGCATAAAAAACAACCAAAGCTAAGTACACCAATAAATGCTACCATAGACTGCATGTTTGTTCCTGTTTATGTTTTGAGAAATAAATGGTTTTTTTATTTCAAAAGCCCGCATAAAAGGCAACCAAAAAGAAATGATAACAATTATTTTTCCAAATGAAGCTAATTCTCGATGAAAATCCAAAGCACGTAAAAATATTTAACATTAATTCCACGCTAGACTGTAAAGTTTATGGCTCCGAAGGACGCAAGTGTTATGCTTTAAATATGGTGGAACCGTCAAGCGAATCCATTTTACTTTAAATATTGGACCAGAAATAGATGCATTGTACTGATTAAACTGAAATTCTGATATTAAGCACGATATTAGTAGCAAAGGTAATTTACTACAGAAAAAACACAGAACTCACTGGTGAATTTAATCATATTGAATACGTGCACGTAGATTCATTTATGTATTTAAACACTAACCTAAATTCCCATTTTCTATTACCAAAGATAAAACTGTAACCCTGTCTTTTCAAAGCAGAGATAGAAACTAAATTCCTTCTCATGAAAGGAACATGAGCAGCATATGGTTTCCCCAAACTTGTAGATCCCCACAAAGAATTCACAGCATGATGGTGGCACCTAAGTTCAACCACCAGTCTTTGAAAGAACATCAACCACATTAGGTTCAAGACAAGTTAGAACTAAAGAAACTACCTTGCTTTCCTTGTTTCTTTTTAAGAATGTAAGAAACTTTTACCTTGTGACCTTAATTATTGCAATTACCCTTGATGTATTTCTTAGTGGGCTTCCCACATGTTGTGCCATCTTTTTTACATTCTTCTTCCCTTCGAAATCAAATTTCTTACTAAGCTTGACATCAAGAAGACTTCATACAATATTAAAAAACATGAGTGGCAAGGGGATGGACAAACTGCTACAGTCACTCAGGTGGAGGAATCAATGAACAAATCCAATTACAGAAATCCAAGACTCGGCATCCAATTTGCCACTTCTATAATTCAGGTACTACTAAAGGTGCTGCTAGGACATTTAATTTCAAAGGAAAGAAGAATGTAGAAATGGTCACAACATTCAGAACCACAATAAAAAATACTTTAAGGGTAATTGCAAGTATGGTTACAAGGTCGAAGATTGCTATATTCTTAAAAAGGGACAAGAAAAGCAAGGTCATTCCTCAGTTCTACCTTTACTATTCATGTTGTGAATTTTTTACGGGGGGGATCTCGTGTCTAAGGAAACTAAGTGAGATTGTTAAGGATGGAGCTGAAGTACCTGTGTAATGACACAAGAATTGTTTCTTTTGTTTACCTTTCGGGCACACTTTTTTGTTAATAAAAGATATTTATGTACCTTCCATGAAAAGGGATTTAATTTTTATCCATGCCTTAGACAGATGTAATCATAAATTTGTTAGATGATGGAAAACACGAATTCATGTTAGTGGTAAAATCTTTTTAATTATTATTATTATACATGTTCCAATTCTGTCTTTATATTTAATATGATTAAATTCATTAATTGACATCAGAGACACCTTAAATACACCTTAAATTGTATTTTCACTTTTTCATTGCATACAACATTTATATTATATGTATGAAATTTAAAATTGATTGAGAGTTTTTATGCATTACGACTTAATGATCAAAATGCAATGAATAACATTGATTTTCGTTGGGTAAAAAAGAAAGAATTTATAAGAAACGCCAAAACATTTTCATTTTGCGAAGATTTGCGTGTTGTGATTTTGCTTCATTGAATTATGTTTCATAAAGTTGATTGGTTGTTTTTTACCCACTTTCTAGGGAATCACACTGATATTATAATTATAGATTGTTACTAATCCACATTAACTATTTTAACACTCCCCCTAACAGGAAAAAGAAAATCAGATATCCCGGTCCCTTTTGGAGGACTAGACTATCCTGTACAAATCCTACGCTAACAAATTTCACACCTACTCTCTTTCCTTGCATCCCTATATATCTCAATCGTGCGTGATCTGTCTCCTAGTAATTACTCCCTTGCCAATGCTAACTTGGAGCACTGATTCACTGCTCCTCTTTAATATAGTAGTCCTTCAAATTCTATTCGTGAAAGGTCAAGACAACTCAAAGCTAGGAAAGACACGCAGGAAATGGCCATTTTTATAAATGTATGTTCAAACAACGGAAGAGAAAACGTTAACAGGTTAAGAAGTGGATGAAAGCTACATAAGAGAGAGAGAGAGAACTTACTTAGAAAGGAATTTATAAAACTGAATCACCAAATCCATGTCATTCTCATATACAGTACTGACTTTTCCCAGGCACGAGATACCAAATCTTGGATCTGTTGTGTAAATTATGCAAATAACAACGTTTCAGAATTAATTACCATCGAGTTTGGTTATACAATAAAACAGATTATGCATACAATCACTTCAGGTATCACAATGCACAAGCTCACCCCACAGCTTTCCTAAACTAAAATAGTTGGAAACGAACAGTCATGTGTGCATTAAAAGCTTTTTAAGAAAAGGCCATTCCCATAAAAAGTGAAAACTACAGTATTTTAAGACTTTATTTTAGGGAAGAAAACCTACGGATTTTCCAGAAAGAAAGGAACCATAGGTCTGAACACAACATTCAACCATAAATTCCAACCAAGCTATACTCCCAATACTACTTCCGGCAAAAGAAAATTTATAAACTAATCTGCATTGGCATGTTTAGCAGGTTGATATAAAAGTATCGCCAATCATGTATCCAGTGTCAACTCATTTGTCTTTCCCAAGGACAGAGACCAAGAACTTGAAGCACAACACAATTGACCATGAAAATTTATAAACTAATCTGCATTGGCATGTTTAGCAGGTTGATATAAAAGTATCGCCAATCATGTATCCAGTGTCAACTCATTTTTCTTTCCCAAGGACAGAGACCAAGAACTTGAAGCACAACACAATTGACCATGAAAAGTTCAAGATGATTTGATCCATTATGCGTTTGATTCCCTTTATGGATGAAACAGTGAATAACCAATAAAGCTCCAGATGGTTTTTGCATACAGGGAAAAATAAACCAGAATCAAGGATGTGTTGTCACTATCCAATAATGGCATGCATTGTGTCACTGTAGCCGATCGAAGAATTGAGTTTGCACAAAAAGTGTCAAGATGGCACAAATAAGGATATGAAAAGTAAGGCTCCAGTGCTACAAAGTACAGACAATTAACATATCACAATAAAACAGACATACCAACACCCATCTCCAAAAATATCTCTTCTTGTATTGCAGTCGTCACAGCAACAGCCTCCTGCTCATTAGTTATGATATCCAGGAAATGACAGTGAAATTCATTATATACTAACTTTTATCACATAAATTCGAAGGGCAAAAGCTTCATTTTACATGGACTTGCTATTTAACTCTATATATCCAGCCTTTAGACGTCTTTCCATAAAACTTACCCAGCATACACATAGATGCTAATATAAAGGGATAAAAAGTGCACAACAATGCCCCATGTGGTTTGTGATGGCTAATAAAAAAGGGCAATCCAAAGCACCAGATCCCCCAACTAGTGAAGTCTGAGAAGGGTAGATATGTGTAGCCTTATCCCTGCAAGCAGAAGGGCCGTTTCCAGAATTTAAACCTTATTGTTGCACCAAGATTTGCCCTCCTCTACTGACTAATCAAACAATAAATCAGAAAGCACAGACAAAGGTTATAGTTATTCAGCTGAGCTGTCACACGTCAATTAATTCAAATCGGAGGAAGAGACTAACAAGGAAATGATGTCAAATTCTGTCAAGGTTCCTACATAATCACTTGAAGACCAAAACTAGGTTTGAACATTATGATTTTAGCATTTTTCATCAAAAATTAGAACATAACCTCGATATCCAGCACGAATATCCTATTACACGATTTATTTAAATTACTTTAATCTTAATTAAAAAGAAATACAAAAAACTCAACAAACTACGCAATTAATTTCCCTCACAAATCCGTCTACTATTTCTTAAATCAAGGATGGCTCAGGGAACTAGATATGTGATACGATGAGAGAAGCAAAGTCGCCTTATATCGAAGATAAGTAGTCCATTTAACCAGACTTGTAAGACATGTAAAGATGAAAAGGGAAAAACGACTAAAGAAATTCACCTGCTTATCCTGTACAGCCCCAGCAATCCTTTTCTTCACATCTGCATATACCATAGATTGCGAAAATCAAACGCGAACAGCCAATCAATCATTCAATAAGCAGAACAAAATAGGGTTACGAAAACAAAGTACCAGGTTGAGAAGTAAGGAAACTGAAACGATCGAAAAGATGGAAAAGTTGCTCCCTTGATAACATTCCAGTATTCTGCGCCCCAGATGCCATTCGTAACGCTCATAAACCAGAGCACAACCTAGATAAACCAGCCGGGCGAGTCACTGTGCAACTAAACCGATACGATTAATGGCGAATCAGGGAGGGAATAAGCTTAGGTTCGAACCTTTCCACACATTTATACTGTCACTTTAGTTAAGCATGGTCCCCCGAATACTATATTTTACCATTAAAAGTAAATACAACATTTTTCATTAACCTCGGCTAATTTATCATTAAATCAATAAAAAGTCAAAGTACAGGGAAACTGAAAGTATACTTTACCATTCCTCAAGAAAAATCAAAAACAATAAAAAAATTCTAAATACTACGACTAAAAACAGAATAAGCCCACAATCCTATTTGACAACGGTAAAAATACAGTGAAATACTACTATCGTTAAACACGAAAGCTAATTCCAATAAACTAAAAATCTTCATCCATCTTGAAGACGTGGGCATCACCGTTACCGTTCAAGCTGGACATAACGGAAGCCTTCTGGTACTCCCCCACGCGCTTCTCGAAAAAGTTGGTCTTCCCCTGCAGGGAAATCAGCTCCATCCAATCGAACGGGTTCTGCACATTGTACACCTTCCCGCACCCAAGCGCACCGAGTAACCTATCAGCAACAAACTCAATGTACTGACTCATCAAGGCCCCGTTCATCCCCACCAACGCGCAAGGAAGCGCGTCGCAGACAAACTCCCTCTCAATGTCCACAGCATCACGCACGATCTCCTTCACGCGCTCCTCGGGGAGCTTGGTCCGCAGAATAGAGTAGAGCAGACACGCAAAGTCGCAGTGGAGACCCTCGTCGCGGGAGATGAGTTCGTTGGAGAAGGTGAGTCCTGGCATGAGGCCCCGTTTCTTGAGCCAGAAGATGGAGCAAAAGCTTCCGGAGAAGAAGATTCCCTCAACGCAGGCAAATGCGACGATGCGCTCGGCGAAGGAGTCGGAAGAGTCGATCCAGCGGAGGGCCCAGTTGGCCTTCTTGGTGACACAGGGAATGGTGTCAATGGCGTGAAAGAGACGGCTTTTCTCTACGGAGTCTTTTATGTAGGTTTCGAGGAGGAGGCTGTACATCTCGGAGTGAATGTTCTCGATGGCGATCTGGAAGCCGTAAAAGGCGCGGGCCTCGGAGACCTGGACCTCCTTCATAAAACGGCCGGCGAGGTTTTCGAGTACGATGCCGTCGGAGGCGGCGAAGAAGGCAAGGACGTGGGTGATGAAATGGCGCTCGCCGTCGGTGAGAGTGTTCCAATGGCTGATGTCCTGAGAGAGATCGACCTCCTCCGCCGTCCAGAACGAGGCTTCTGCTTTCTTGTACATTTCCCAGATTTGGGGGTATTGGATAGGGAACATGCAGAAACGATCAGGGTTAGGGGCCAAGAGAGGCTCTTCGGGAATTGAAGGCATTTTGGGATTGGGAACAGGGAAAAAGAAAGGGGTTTATTCTTTGAGGATTGGGGGTTAGGGTTTGAGTTTGGCAGAGGGGAGTGAAGGGTTTATATAAGGAGGTGCGTGAAAATTGGAGCGGGGAATTTGAAATTTTTGAGGTAAAGCTTGCGGGAGAAGATTGAAGGTGGAGAGGGTAGTTTGGGGATTTTGCAGGGCGTGTTGGAGAAGCTTTTTGGTTTTGAAGGAGAGTGTTGCGGCGGGAGGGAGGGATTATTGTTTTGGTGGGAATTTTGGGTTCGCGGGATATTTGGAAGGTTTGAAATTGAAAAGGAGAGTGTGGAGTACACTAATGGGAAGCCGTTTTGGTGAGGTAGGAGGAGGGGTGAAATTTGAAAACCACGTGCTTTCGCTGTTTGTTTTCTTATCGTTCTTATCCGTTAAAATTCAACAGTGTCCACGATTTTAACGCTGTCCGTGCTGTCCGTATTTGGGGGAGATAATACACGTGTCTACACGCTCTGCGGTAGACGGTAGAGGGTGTACAAGTTATAAAAATCTTAGATATTTCTGTTCATCATTTACTTATCTAAGGAAAAATATTTTTTTATTAGGAAGTTTGAAATGTAATTTAAATATATCTTTGGTTAAATCTTGATTATTATTTGGTTTCTGTATTTTTAAATTTCTTTTTTTTTTACAGTTAAAACTAATCATGAGACAAACAACATGTAATGTGTTATTTAATTTTTTTTATAAATAAAATATTAGTGTCAGCTTCACAATTAATTTAAAAGAATAAAAAAGTTAAAATATTAGTGAGGGCCTAATGTTTTCTTTTAATTTAATTTATAATATATAATAATATTATTATATAATTATTAAAATTATTATTATTATTATATATTATTTTAGTAAAAATTTAAATTAGTTTCTTCTCGCAATTTTAGCTCAATTTATTCTCTCAACTTTATAATTGTATGAATTTGGTTCTTTTAACAAAATTTTTAAGTTTATTTAATATTTCAAATGCATTTAATAATAGCATTTAAGTTGTTTATAATATTCCATATACATTCTTCTAGATTTCCAAATAAATTTTTTATCCTGGTATTTGATTGCATCTTGATCTGTTGGATTGACGAGTGTACTGAATTAGAGTGGTTTGTGTTCTTTTTGAGTTTGGATTTGCATGTTAAGAGTAGTGAAAATCTACTATTCTAGCTTAAGCGATAATTTATAACTTTAGCGAGAATACTATAATCAGTGGCGGATCTTGACCAATAATTATGGGGGAGCCAAATTAATATATTCAAAATTTTGAACTTGTATTTGATATGAACACTATTTTAGATACACTCTCATAATTTCATCTTTTTTACTAATTGGATATTCTCAAATTTGAATATGTTTTCCTGTATAATATTGTTTCAAAGAATTAATATCAAATTCATCATCACCTATAATTTTTGTAACCTTAAGAAATGACTCCTCGAATTGAACAATTAGATTATAAGTACGATATTCTGGTTTGTGTAAAGAATTTGAATTTGTTTTCATTTTCATCTTTGTGGGTAGTTTTCCTTTTATTATTTTTGAAAAATAAATATAAATTCTTTTACTCTTCATCAATTGACCTATTATTTTTAAGTTTGAAATTCAAAAATAGTTTATCATAATCTAATGAAAAATTCAAAGATATAACTAATAAAAGAAAACTCTAATAATTGAAAACTTGTTATGAAAAAACACATAGTACATTAATTTTTCTTCTATCTTAATAAAAAAGTGAACATACAAAGGCTCATGAGATAAGTGAACATACAGAGTTGGGTGTGCCTTGTAACGTCCTAGCCGGAAATTACTTATTAAAATACACAAAAAATTAAATAATGATAAACAACCTCATTTATTATTCATCAATTTCCCAAAATCGCGGGAAAAATTAAAACCTTAAGTTCAACGTGCCAAAACAGATAAAATAATTCGCATTAATACCGTATTACAAATAAAATGGTTTATAAAATTATTACAATAAAACCATAGTCCGATAAAATAAACCAGTGAGAAAAATCCCCAAGAGTTCCCCACTCCGTCTCTATGCATCTGTCTGCTCACCTGCATTAACATTTGTTCCCATGTAACAAGTTACATGATCATCGCCACACACACACAAATAGGGTGAGCTCATTTAAATAAAACCAAGCATAATAATATTAAATACAACATCTCAACATTTAAAACCCGGGTTAGTATTCTTCTCCCTTTTCCTTACTTCTCCATTTCCAGCAATTTCATTAGGCGTCTATCATTTATATACCCTTTAGGTGAGATCAATGATCGATCTTCGCTGCACGAGTGTCAACTTGCCCCTCCGACTACAGGCCACCACCTGATAGTCCACACGTGGGAATAACTTTGCCACAGCATCTCACCATGACACCAAGTGGAGCTCCCCAAAACAAACATAAGTTTGTAGTTGTTCCAGACTACCAAAACTCTATCAGAATGCACTGAAGAGGGCAATCACCCGAACCTTGTCGTATGAGCCACAACTCGCACACTCCACTGGACTTCCTAAACCACCAGGCTACAACCTAGAGTGGTCACGTGAATCATCACTGCACCGTCACCGCCTGGCGGACTCCACCCTACCGCCAGGCGCCTCACTGACCATCACCGCCTGGCGCACTCATCTCGTGTCGTCAGGCGCTAGCCTCCTCCTAGGCCTTCTATTTTACCTTTCCGCCTGGCGAAACCATCCCTGCCGCCAGGCACACTACGCGCAGAGTGATTACTGTCACTGGTTTTTGACTCTACCGCCTAGCGACTCGCTCACGCTGCCAGGCGCCATACCAGTAGTGCAATGCTACTGGTTTATGGCTCCCAAAACAGACCCCAAATGAACCCCAAACACATGAAATTATAGCACATAATGGTTTCTTAGTCATAATCTATAATTAGATTACATCACATACATTTACACATACTATCAATTTAATCATCATCATGCAAACATACTCTCATTCTTTTGATCATGCAATCTAAAATTTAGGTAGCTCATGCCACTGCAGTTTGAACAATATGGCAAATGGTCCTTATAAAATCACGATTCAATCGGAATTACACTCCCAATTATTTCCAGTTTCACCATTCCAAATTCACCTTTTCACAATTATGACATGTTCCACTTACTCGATCATCATATTACCCATTACCATTCCTCAATAATTTAACCCAACCCCACACAGTGCACATGATTTCAGCCTTATAATAATCTCAATCTATATCAGCATGCAAATCTTTGTTTAACTTAACACATTGATCACCATCCATACCTTCTTAGGTATTCTCATTTATGTATTCCATGGTTATAGTTCCTTACACCCCACTGCCCTACTAATCCCTATCATACATACAATTTATCCTGCATAATTCCCCTTTTCATACAATCATAGCAAAAACTCAAAAGGATCATCAACCAAGCCCATGATATACAATTTCACATGCTCGTACATGGCAACATATACGTATAAGTCATATATTGATCCCACTCCATCAAACAGTGGACAACCCACGAATTTCTAACATGCATAATTGTTTCCAACCCCCAATATAAACCCTAACCCCCAATTTCAGATCAAAAGTCATGCCTTCCAACATAACCATAATATGCACAATCGATCATAGACATCAAAATTCACATTCATGCATAAAAAATTCACGGCCATATCACAGGTACCCCAAAATTTTTCAAAACAGCCAAAGACAGAGTAACTGTGTTCGTGCCGCCTGGCGGTTCATCCTCTGCCGCCAGGCGGTTCATGGAGGAAACCCAGAAATTGGGTATGTATCTTGTGTCGCCTGGCGGGTCACGTGCGACCACCAGGCAGTTTCTGGAAAAGTTCCAGAAACCCAATTTCAACTCTGATTTACAACATAAAATACAGTCCCAACCCCTGATACATCACGATTCATGCAAAAAAAAAAATAAAACAACCAATAGGAACTCCCCTAACTTGGATTCCTTGCTTAATTTGATAAATTTGTTATTTCCTCCTTGTTCGCCAATATCCTTCTTGCTCTTCTACCAACTCAGACCCAAAACCTCACCCAACACTCACCAAAACTCTCACTTTCGTGCTCTATTTCTGGTATAATTTCAGTCTTGCCAAAACCTTTCCTAATACTCTAATTTTGCCTTTTAAATGGTGCTTTAAAATTAGGTCAATAATGCAAAACGAAAATGCAACTTAATTGGTGGTTAATTGCCATTCATTGTCCCTTTATGGGCTCTTTTACAACCACCCTTGGTTGCTAGATCAGTTAGGGTTTCCTTTAACCCTTCCCATTCCATCCAAATATAACATTAGCAAAAATAAAGTTTAAGTTAGGTTTTCCCAAGGCTTGAACCCACAACCATGCAATTGTCAAGTCAATACCAAACCATCATGCCAATTCATGTTTCTTGCCAACAAATATAATTCAAATATTATATTCTTAGTTAACACGCACATTCGTATTATTAACACAATAATAATTAAATAACACACAAATGGCATACTTAGGACTTAAACCCAAGTACTCTCACACATTTAAGTACTCTCAACCATTTGAGCTAGTACTTTTCCACGTCATACCAATCAGAACTTAATGCCATAAAGGCTTCTACTACCCGCATTTATTAATAATTATTTATTTAATTATTTAAATTTTGTGGGTCTTACATGCCTTGAACTGTGTTTTTGAATGTGGCTCGTGTGAGAATAGGAGAGACCTGCTAAGCGAGAATAACAGTGGCTCGACCCCTCCTCTATTTCGAGTTGTCGCCTGAGTAAAGGCCTCTCGCCTGAGCGAGATAGGCTAGCTTGAGCGAGAACTCGAACTGCCCCCTGCTCGAAATCTCGCCCAAGCGAGAGCTGTTAGCTTGAGCGAGGGATCCCTCTCGCCTAAGCGAGAGTTGCTAGCTTGAGCGAGGTTGACAGTAGTGTGATTAGAGTGAGGTTGACAATAGTGTGATTAGAGGATCATATGTTTCCATGTTTGCAGTCATTGATTGCATGATTTGTTTGACTTGGCCTATTTAAAGCATGAAGTATGTGGATACCTATGTAATATCTGATTTGTGGTGTCATGTATATGGTATGAGATTAAATGGGGATGAGATGTTGTTATGTTAAACATGAAATGGAAAGTATGAATTTGTTGGAATGGTTGGTTATAAATGTTGGCATGGAATTTGTATGCGTGAGAACTTTATACTTGGTTGGTGTGGTTTAGGACGTAATTCCATGAATCTCTAGGTGAGATCTCATGGTGGTGCCTCATTGGTTTGGACATAATTCCACGATGGTTTCGTGGTGGTGCCTCATGGTCAGGACGTAATTCCATGACCCTTGTTAGTGGGAACTCATGGTGGTGCCTCATGGTTAGGACGTAATTTCACGAAGGTTTCGTGGTGGTGCCTCATTATATAATTTAGTAAGGATTCAAGTAAGGATTAGATCCTGACACTCTAAAGAGTCAGTTAGTCTCACGCAGAGCGTACTAACTCAAGTGGTGAGAGTAGCAAAAGGCCCTAATCTTTGGAAGGATAATGACCTTAGATGTTTGAAGGCTAACCTTGTGCGTGGTAGGGTGAAACCCATTGGCAATTGGCTTTGCAGAGCAGTAGGCCACCACAAGTTCAAGCATCTAGCGAATTCGACTAATTATATGTATCCGGATAATCGTGTCTTTGAGTCTTAGTGTCTTACTTGTCAATCATTATATGCTTGGTGGATTTATGTATCTTTGAATTTTAAATTGTATGCTCAATTGCATGATAAAAACCTTTTTACTTTAACTTACCCTTTTTTGTTTGCTTGTATGTTTGTGTGTGGTTTTTCTACTTTTGCGATGATCATCAATTTATTGATGTGAGCAGATGCGAGAACTCTTGTGGTCATCAGGGTGATGGAGATTCCGCTGCTTAGCTCGTCTTGGGTCGGATCCTATTATTTCCAAGTTCTCTTTTAGGGTTGTGACCCATGCATTACCTTGCTCTTTGAGCATTTATTTTGAATATTGTTGAACTCTTATTCTGTTTCGTTAATGGCATCGTGGTATGCCTTAGTTTTCTATTCCAAGTGTTTTGGATAACTGAAAGGAGTGACATTTCCACTCCATGACAATGCAATTTTATTATTATGTGTGATTTTTCATTTAATTATGTTATTATTTAAATGGGACGTTACACAAATGACCAAAATAATCGCGGCAGAAACACTTGTCTACACTAGTGGAGTGAGAATTTCTAGCTCAAACGAGAATGCTGCAGAATTCTTATATTCTTATTGTTAATCTGTGATTGGCTAAGTTAATTGTAAAAGTTTGAAGTATGAAGTTATGCATGAGTAACCTTTTGAAAAAGAAAAAAAAAAACAAAAACCTTTTATGTACCTTGTCTTTTTCTTGGGTTGTTTTGTGCCCTTGGATATCATATTTACCATTTATACTTTTGAATGACTGTAATAGCTATTCTAGTATACTTTTTCATTTGTGCTCTATTTTATTATATTATGTGATGTTTTATTTAATAGTATTTTTTTATTAAATGGGACGTTACAATTATTATTAATATTATTATTGATATATAATAATAATTATTATTAATAATATTAATAATAATTATATATTAATATTAATATTATTATTTTATAATATTATTAATTATTAATATTAATATATAATAATAATACTATTAATAATTATATAAAATTATTATTATTATTATAATTATACAATTATTATTATTATTAATATTATTATGACTATATATTAATAATATATTATAAATTAAATTAAAAGAAAGCGTGGGATAGGCCTACACTATTATTTTTAATTTTTTTAATAATTTGTCAAAAGTGTGGGCTAAGCCGACCCTGTATTTTATTTTATAAAAAAATTAAATAAAATGGGACACACCGTTTGTCACAAAAAATTATTTTTAACATCATCTATAAATAAGGATCAAAAACAATAATTTTGAAAGTGTAAGGACCAAACAATGACCAAGTTTCGACCAAGGATCATTTCCAAATTAAGGTCAAACTTTAGGGATCTAAAACATATTTTTACCTTTATTTAAAATTTATTATTTAGATATTGTTTTATGTTGTTTTTATATTTAAATTTATTGTAATGATACAAAAGAAGTAAAAAAAGTACATTATAATAAATTCAAGATGTGTATGAGTAAAAAGATAATTTTATTTTAATGTAAGTGATATGAATAGAATTTGTCTATGAAGTATTTTTACAAGACTACTACTCTTCTCCTTTAGCTATAATCTTCTTAGCCCTAGTTGATCCTCCTCTTATTAGATGCTTTGGATCAACTCTATCTCCATTCGATCTTCAACACAAAGGGCGAATATTTGCAGAAAAATTTATGATGCTCAAGTCAGCATCATATTGTGTTTTCATGCAGACAAAAGATAGTTATTAATTATGATGCAATCTAAAATTTTTACCTCACCACTCACTTCTATTTATAGAGTTACATCAAGACTTTGTATTGTTCACAAATTAGTGAAGGTCTAATCACGCCTTAATTACGTTTAGTATTGTTTTATGCATCATTAATTATCCCTTTCATCCTCCAATTTTATTATATGTTGTATAGGTCTGTCGATTACTGAAACCTGAAGTCTCATTGTCTTGTATTGGTTCTTAAGAACAAGGTCTTGATTTTTGTCGGCCATTTTGGTGTTGGTTTGAATGTCTCTCACATGCTTCTGGATTGTTCTCGATCATAAGGTGGAGAGGGTGTTGATTTTCGATTGTCATCAAGGTAGTTCACTAGTTATAATGTTTAAATAATGATTATATGATGAATTTCATGGTTATGTGATGAGTTCCAGATGATGGATTTGAAACGTTAAATATTTGAATATAGTCGAAAATGTCATATTTCAAACCCAAAATACATAGATTTGATAGTAAAAGTGTATCTTGTTTGCTGTAAATGATTTTTGTGATTAATGTGATTTATCTTAGGCATAATCACTACAAAAATATGTAATTTTAGTTGAGGTTTGTTAGTTGGGGTTATAAAAAATACACATTGTGGAGGTTTTAAAAACCTTCTTTAATTAGCAGGATTTTTCTAAGAAACCCTAAAAAATTTGAATCCCACTTTATTTTTTTTCATTTTTCTCCTTTTTGTAATTTTTAATTAATAACTCGTGTTACCGTAGGAGTAAGAAAGTGCAGTCTTTGCGTGCGAGCCTCCATAGCCACCGTGCCTCCATCATTCTTGTTTGAAGGTTATGGTAATGAAGATCGTTCTCCTTGCTTTCAATTTCAGTCTCCTTGCTTTTTATCGCTCTTTCTCATTTTGGATATCACTCCCTGTTTTAAATTTCGTCTCATTTCAATTTTGATTTCATTTTCATTTTCATGTTTTACTGCTTTCGATTTCGTTTCCTACTGCTTTCAAATTCGTTTTCCAGCATCATTGTTTCGATTTCATTTTCCTCTTTCAATTTTCTCTCTCTTACTCACGCTAACTTATTGATTATTTTTCCACCATCAAGTAATAACGTTGATTGTGCCCCAACCACTACAAAGAAAAATGAGAATTTGTTTCATTCAATTATAAATGTTTTTAATAATTGTATTGTAAATTTTGAGGTTTTATGGTAAAATTTTGGTTAAATTACTCTTTTAATCCCTTTATTTGTCAAGAAATTTCAGTTTGGTCCTCAAGTTTTTCGTTGTCTCAATTTGGTTCTCATTTTCTTAAAAATGATTCAATTTGGTCCTTACCGTTAGTTTGACCAGACGGTGTTAAAGTCAACGCCAAGTGTCAATTACTAGTTTTTTTTAATTCTTTTATTATTATTTTTTAAGTTTTTACACGTGTTACTTCATAGTTGTGCCACATGTCAAAGTGACTCAATTTGGTCCCTATATTTTTTTTTAGTTTCAATTTAGTTCCAATTTTTTATAAAAATAATATTGTCCTTCCTTAAATTGACACTAAATTTACTTTTTTATAAATCTTATGATGATATTCTTACTAAAATTAACGTTTTTATTAAATATTTCTATAAATATTTTAAATTAACTTTAAATTCTATACAAAATATTAGACTTTGGTTTTGTTTTGAACTTGAAATTTAGTTCCTAAACTTATGTGTGACAAGTTATTTGATTTTTAATCTTCACTAAGTTTGTATAATATGATACACTTGATACCTTTATATATGATGACAAAATTGTTAATTTTTGAAATTAAGTTTGGGGTTTAACTTTGTTTAATAATAAAAATAAAAAAAAAACTTGTTTAAAAATTTTTCTACAAATATTTAATAAAAACGTCAATTTTATTAAGAATATCATCATAAGTTATATGCAAAGATTAAATTGAGTGTCAATCAAAGGAGGGACAATATTGCTTCATTTTTACAAAAATTGAGACTAAATTGAAACTAAAAACAAATATAAGAACCAAATTGAGTCATTTTGACATGTGACACAACTGTGAAGTGACACGTGTAAAAGATAAAAAAAATTCAAAAAAATTAGAAATTGACACGTGGTGTTGACTTTGACACTGTCTGGTCAAAATTAACAGCAATGACCAAATTGAGTCATTATTAAGAAAATGAGGATCAAATTGAGACAACAAAAAATTTGAAGACCAAATTGAAATTTCTTAACAAATAGAAGGATCAAAAGAATAATTTAACCTAAAATTTTATAGGTAAAGGAAAAACTCAACCTTACTTATTTTCCAAAGAAAAAAAAATGATTATAATCCATACGTCAATTTTATTAAGAATATCATATAAGTTATTGATGTATGGATTATAATCATCAATTTTTTTTTATATAAAAATTTGTAATCGCTTGATGTATTTTGAATTAAGTTGATATATATATATATATATATATATATATATATATATATATTTGAGTTATA
>Ga0209589_1002916_pt1 | contig 29847 bp, 12 predicted proteins | sample CowpeawhiteBW_FD_187525 | JGI IMG/M metagenome (GOLD analysis project Ga0209589, IMG submission 187525) | Root nodule microbial communities of legume samples collected from California USA - Cow pea white BW (SPAdes) (version 2) | ecosystem: Host-associated > Plants > Roots > Nodule | place: USA...
TATGCTCCACATAAATATCTACTTCATCTCTACTTTGCTCTGCATAAGTGGATAACTCCATGGCATCCTTGTCCAACACAAGAAGTTTCAAATCTCTATTTATGCTTCCCTTACTGGGCTTCCACCATAACTTGAATTCACCAACATATTTAAATTCCTTGACTATATTCACAGCTTCACCACATATCAGGATCAACATTATGTATCCTATGTTTCTACCCACCCACGTAAACCAACTTCTTTTTCGCCCTCACAAATTTCCCCATGTGGTGAATTGTTAAATTGAACCTACTTTCCCCCATTTCATTCAATTTCTAACACTGATTCAAAAAGATAACCCCAAATTACAATGTGTTTCAAAACAATGAAATCATATGCGGACGAAAATCAAAATCAAAAATCAAAAATCAAAATCAAGAACTTATAAACCATACCTTCACTGTCGCGGACGAAAACCCTAGGATTCACTCTCGCACTCGTCGCACTGTTGCAGTACACGAAAACCCTATTGGGTTCTTGATCAAAATTCGTAGACTGCGCACCTGATTTTCCTCTCTTAATGGCACACCATCGTCACAACACTCACAAACCACTCTTAATGGCACACCATCATCACAGCACTCAGAGACCCTTTCGCATTTTTTTTCCACTCACGAGACTCTTTGCATTTTTTTTCCACTCACGAGGGTTTACCTAAAAAGTTAATAACTTTAAAACGTAATATTTAAAAGTATTTAGTTTACCTAAAAAGTTAATAACTTTAAAACGTAATATTTAAAAGTATTTACTTTAAAACGGTAAATTAAAAAAATCAAGTAATTAGATTTTAAATATTTTAATTGCAGTAATAGCTTTTGAAGTAAAAAATTGCCACGTCATCTACGTCGTTTGCCAAGTCATTAAATATTTAACACCGTTTAAAATGGAGGATACTTTTCACTCATTATAAAAGTAAAAGAATCATTTTTATATAAACTTTGACAGAGGAACGATTTCCAATTTAGCATGTTAGTACAGGGATGAAAAACATAATTAACCTTTAATCTAAATAAGTCCAAAACCAAATTGTCTAAAAAAGGACAGAAGGCAAACAAAGCTCCACTATTATCCTCCGGCGTCGCCATCTTAAAATCATGGCAAAATTACACATCGGGGTCACTTTGAAAGTTAATTTACAAATCCGGGTCAGTTGACTAAAATATTACATGAGATTGGTGAAGTCGTCATGATGGGTAACGACACATAAGGTGAAGTCGTTAGGAGTGACACTGTTTTCTTTTAAAAATTTAAAAATGCAAAAAACGTTAGGAATGGTAACTACATCAATAATGGAAGTCGTTAAAAAAGAAACCGGCTTCACGTGAAACCGTTTTGGTTCCTAACGGTTTAGGTTTTTCAAATTTTTTTTATATTTTCACTTCTTTTATTACAGGGTAAATTCATTAAATAATACTACATACAATTTTATATTTTATGTTTATTAGCATTCAAAAAATAATTTAGTTGGCACGTTTTACTAAAATAATATGTTTTGGAGTATTATATTGTTTGAGTTTTAAACTAAAAAATGTAATACTGATATTATTTTAATTTTTTTTAATGTTTAAGCTTTTTTTAATTTGCAGGCGTATTTTTTTCCTAAAAAACGTTAGAAAATTAATTAAAAAAACACAACAAAAATTAATACGTAACAGCCGTCCATGGTCATTTTCAAGCTCTCTGGGCTACCTTGTCAACACGTAATAGTTGTATGCTATTTCTCCCATTTAGAACTGACCACATACATTCATCCTATTTATAGCCTCAACACCATCAACAAGGCATATGAACTCCAATTTCATCTGGTTAAGAACAAAGATTATTGGTCTACATACACCGAACCTAATTTCATTCAAGACCCACACACGTGCCATAAGGCACCAGGAAGACCTACAACTAATCGTATCCATAATGAAATGGATCAGCCCGATCCAAATAAAGGGACTAAATGTTCATATTACAGAAATGAAGGATATCACAGGGGAAATTGTCCATATCGTCATTTGTTTTTTCTAACTCTAATTTTAAATTTTCGTATAGGATGAATTTCACATCCTGATTGTAATTTTTCATTATCTAATTGAATGTATCATCTTGCTATTTCTAATTTTATAAAAAATATTGCACATTTTATTATTTATAGAATACTTTAGAAATAATTAAAATTTAATCAACTTAGGAATATATTAAAAATAAAATAATTAATATAACAAATCAATAACGACTTATTTTGCTATTAGGTAGAAATGGTCATGCTAAAAGAAATTATTATATTTTTTTATTAGAAATTTGCATAAATATTTTATCAAAATAAAAAAAAAGTATTAATTTGTTAGTTTTTTCCTAAAAGAAACTGTAATTATATAATATATAATTCTGCCAAGACGTGACAACTACAAACCAAAATTGTCTATGTAATAAAAAAACTTAAATGTAATTGAAAAATTATAAAAACCAAAACCGTTAGGATCCAATACGGTTTTACTCGAAATCGGATATATTCGAAATCGGATATAATCCTAACGATTTCTACTGCGGAAGTCGTTACCATTTATAACGTTTTATGTTTTATAAAAATTTTAAAAGAAGACGGTATCACTCCTAACGACTTCACTGTGTCGTTCATCATGATTTCACTTATCTCGTGTAATATTTTAGTCAACTGACCCAATTTTGTAAATTAACCTTCAAAGTAACCTAGATACATAATTTTGCCTAAATGGATAAAAATGGTACCAATGATTAGCTATAATAATGATCATGTTATTCCGATTTTCGCTTGCAAAAAGAATTATAATTTTGTAAAAAATAGTTATTCATGAAATTAAAATTAAAAGAAATAATAATAAAAAATATTTTTGTATAAATGTTTTTAATAAATTTGTAAAAAAATCTTAGGAAGTATGAAAATTTTTAGTAATAATGTTATAATAAAATTATAATTCTGTGAAAGTATATCGGGATGTACGAAAAAATAAAAGTTGAAATGTACAAGTATTATCACTGTATAATACCTGAATGATCTACTATGGAAAAAGCAATTTCAATTGTCGTGATTAATTCATTGAGGAATACCCCACGTAGCATGCGTACATGTTACGTGCACGTCTGAAATTGTAGCAATTGTATATATATATATATAAATAAGGTAATGATAATATGATTCTATTTTGGACATTGGTATTTTTTGACACTAATTTATTATTATTATTTAATACTACTTCTTAATATTATTTATTTATTTTTAAATATAAAAATTAACTTTTATATAAATTGTTAAATGATTATCAAATCAAATGATATCAAATAATATATTTTTTCTATTTTTTAATTTTTAATTTTTAATTTTTTTTTAAAATTATAACTTATATTATATCAAGTAAAAAATTAAAGATGAGAGTTAAAAAATTGAAATTGATAATCTAATTCTCCATATAAATAGCATCTACAAGTTAAAGATTCAGAATCCAACTACGTTCTGTTCTTGTTTATGTCCTAAAAACATGGAGTCTGCATCATCATGCTCCCTCGTAGAAAAAATGAAGGCAATAATATTGTCATCAAATGTTGATCCCTACACTTATATATGGCCGTCGGCATACGATACTGCATGGTTAGCAATGATAGCAGATCCCCACGATCCTTCCAAACCCTTGTTCAAAAACTGTTTGCAATGGCTCATCAACAACCAAAATCAACAAGGCTTCTGGGGAGACTGTGATGCCTCTCACAAACCCTCACTGGAAACGCTTCCAGCAACCCTTGCTTCCATGCTTGCACTCAAAAACTGGAACACCGCTGCATCACTCATACAAAGAGGTGCTATGTTAATTACTTTTATGCTTCTTCAGTTATGTTTTTGTGCTTTTATAATCATTGGTTTTTTTCAATCTCTAGGGCTGTCCTTCATTGAAGCAAACACTGAGAAGCTGCTCAAGGATATCGAAAACTGTTGCCCTCGTTGGTTTATAATTGTTTTTCCTGCAATGCTTCGACTTTCGGAGTGTGCTGGAATTGAAATTGTGTTACCAGACACAGTGAGAGTGACAATCTCAAGTATCTTTCTCCATCAACAAAAGCTCCTTCATAAGTATACCTAATACATATGCCTTTCAAGTTTTTGTTATTTTTTAAGAAGTAGATTTTAATAGTAACTTAATTTCAAAAGAAATTTGTATTTATTTATATATTATAAAATAATTTTATTTTTAATCGATGTGAAATCTTTAACTAATTCGTTTACATCGAGGTATATATATTTCGAACATGAAATTAAATATTAAAAAGTGATAATGACTCGATAAAAGATAAAACGATAAATTCAACGATAATGATAAAAAAATTTCTTTAACCTTAACTCAACTTGGCTGAAATTTCTTTGGCTGGATTTATAAGATATTATTTTTGTAATTATAGTGTGTACTTAAAACGAACAGGGAGGAACTTGTGGGTAAGCAGGGCTTCTTACCACTTTTATCGTATCTTGAAGCTTTGGCACCTTGGTATGAAGTAAGTGAAGAAGATATCTGTAGCAATCTGAGAGGTGATGGTTCACTGTTCCAATCACCATCTGCTACTGCAAAAGCATTCATGGCTACCGGGAATATTCACTGTCTGGCCTATTTAGAATCTCTAATTCAGAGATGCCCTAATGGAGGTTTCTTTCGTCCTTTATTTTGTCCTCTTTAACATTATATATCAAATTAGCTTCGCATTTTTTTTTTCTCTTTACGTGTTTTGAAAATTTCACATTGCTACAGTTCCACAAACATATCCCATGGATGAAGACCTTATAAAGCTCTGCATGATAAACCAGTTACAAAGACTAGGGTTGGGTGAGCACTTTGATAAAGAGATTGAAGAAATTTTGGCAAAAATCTACAGGTAAAGACTATAGATAATGAAAGTTATTTGAATGTTGAAAAATAATACATAAGCAACCAAAATGCTAAAATCAGGTAAAGATAAATAAATTTTATAGGCTACATGATGTGATTTATAAAAAGATAAATACAAGGAAAAAAAGTTATTGATGCTACATAGGAGTTTAAAAATTATGGGTGTCCAAAGTATATCATTACTATGTCACAGAACTTGCTTATTTAATTTGCATGAAACTACATTTTTTTTTCTCGAAATTCAAGTCACTGGCAATTAAGAGATCACCTTTTTAAACGAACAGGTAATATATATATATATATATATATATATATATATATATATATATATATATATATATATATATTAATTATTCATTTACACATACAAGATTAAATTCAATTCTACACAAAGGTTTATAACAAGTATAAGTATATATAGGATGACAATGTGATGTGTGAGGTTGAGTATTAGTGACTATTGGTTACTCAGATTGTTTGAAAACATTGTTTTGTGTATTCGTAAAAAAAGTATTATATAATTTTTGTATATCACATTTACTCATGAATACACATAAATATTCTTATATTTTTTCAAATTTTAAATAAAATTATTTAAAACTAAACCTTTAAAATATAAATTTGGATTGAAAAAAAAAAGTAATTTTTAAGAATAATTTAAATCAAATTACTTAATAAAATAATCTAAATAAGTTTGATATTTAAAAAAAAAAATTAGATGGATTGTTTCAAATTATAAATTTTAAAAAATTAATTTATTATAAAATATCTCCAATATAATCTATAACAATATATAAATGAGATTCCTCTTTTTGGGTCCACTTTTCATTTTTCAATTTTATCCTTAATTATTATTTTAAAAATTAATTATTTTATAATTATTTTTTCTTTAACCGTTTTTTTTTTAATTTTTTTTTATTTTGACCGTTATTCTAAAAATATTTTTTAAATAATTATTTTATTTAATAACTATTTTAAAATTTATTATATATGTTTTAAAAATAAATATTATTGATATTATAAAAATTAAAAAATGCGGATACAGACAGCGCCTGTGTGTTCGCTAGTAGTAGTAGTAAGTATAAAAAAAATAAGAATATATAAAATTAAATTTTAAACTACTCTTCTATAATTACTAACAATCATCACTTGAATTTTAAAAAATAAAATGTAATAATATTTATTAATGAATAACAAATATGTGTCGCTGTAGCTATACACATTATCTATAAATATTCATTAAAAATATTTATTTAGATTCATCAAAAATTTTATCCGTAAACATAGCCATTAATATGGACGGGTACAAATTTTTATTTTGATCACTACACGTCACCAAACATATTAAGGATACCTTTCAAATAAGTACACTCATCCAACAACCTACTTTAATGATATAATAACACATATTAAGTTTTAAATTAAAAATTAAATAAATATGATTGAAATAATATCATTTTAAGTTGTTAATGGATATTTTGATCGGTGAATATAAAATATCCATTTGAATACATATCTACACCCTAACAAATTCTAACTCCTCTTTGGTAACGAGTTTATTAGAAATTTACAATGTACCATCGTAAATGTTAGAATAGAAATTATCCCTATAATTAATTTAATTTAGAAACGTTCTTTTACAATAAAGTTAATTGATTTTTTTAGTTTGATAGTTAGTTCTACTAATTATGCTGTGTATAAAGAATTAAACTTAGACAGTTTGTCTGTAACGAATAAAAACACACAAATTCAGAAAAAATAAAAATATATTAATTATTTTTTATTATTCAATATTGCATGATTTAGTGTGAGTAATTGATTCTTTTCTTTAAAAGAAAAGAAAGTTAATTGATCCACGTTAAGTTACGTCAAAAAATAAATAAAAACTTTCATAGGAGTAATTCAAATCATCTTTATCTCTTGCCATAAATTTCACCTCATGGACCAAGCCATGGACTTCCACTCACCACTTTCACTTCAGCTTCTGTTTCTGTTTTCCACCCCTTTGAACAACTTATGGACACTGCATCTGAAATTATCCATTCACTCCATCTCAGTAAATACTTAAAAATATTGATATCTGAAGTTGAATTTAACAAAGTTTATTTAGTAAGATGTATAAGAGCATAAGTTCATATTGTATTTTTGTGCTTACTACAATAATACATGATCAAACTATGTATATTTGTGCATACACATGATCAACTATGGATATTTTGTATGATATATATAGGAACTATGTGGAAGAAGAATGGTGGGTAAAACCGACCAATATGGTTGAAGCTCAGCTTCACAAAGACTCTCTGGCATTTCACCTCCTAAGGATTCATGGATACAATGTATCACCCTCATGTATGTCATCCTTTGCAATTAACTATTTTACTCCAAATCTTAAATTTTAGAGCCAAAACTACTAAATAACATTTTGTTATTCATTATACAATTTTATGATCATAAAATTCCAAAACAAAATGCAGTGAGCTTTGGTTGGTTTTTAGATGACGAAGAAATTAGAGCACGTATTCAAAAGGAACCGGAACACTTGTCAACTACAATCCTTTCAATGTACAGAGCCTCAAATCTTATTTTCTGTGGGGAAAATGAACTTCAAGACGTCAAATCTTTCACCACAGATCTGCTTCACAAATGCTTGCTGACTAAAAATGGTGAACCTCACACCATTTTCTCCCAATTCCAACAAATGGTATGCCCACCGGACCCTCTACACCCTCCTTTCTTCATTTTTTTTCTTATTTGGGTTAAATTAATTCTACTTTGAAACTTTCCATCCATTCAAGTCTTTCATGTTTAAAAGTATGTGAATTTAGTTTTTTAATTAGATTTTGTTTAGTTTATTTAATATTTTAAATGTATTTCATGGTAATATTTGTGTTGTTTACCCTTCTAAAGTTGGAGAATTAAATTGATCCAAAATTTCAAAAAGGAACTAATTCCAATTTCATTAAAAGTTAAGAGACTAAAAACGTATTTAACCGTTTCCTATTTAATCATATATAACTATAACTAAACATTTACATCAACAATTTTGTTAAAATCATAGAGTTAAGTTAGGCTTAAAGTTCACTCCTTAATATGGTATGACAACAATGGGTTAAAGTCTATCCTAACAAGATTTGTTATCGAAAAATTTGTTGTTTGTTGGACATGTTGTTCCACTCGTTATCAGGTCGCTCTGAGACCATCCATTAATGTCCAATCCTGTCCTACGCACCAGATGTAACTCGGTGTGTGTTGGAAGCCGACATGGCATATTGATTTCACAGTATATAAGTGAGTGCAAACCTCACCTTATATATTGATTTTGTGGGATTAAGTTAAGATTAAAGTTAACTTCTTAATTAGATGTTGTCGGTATTTTTTTAAAATACTTAAAATAATGGAATTGAAAAGGACATTTTTAAATTGATTTTTGAACATATAACTATCTTAGGCTGAAATAAAGGAAGAAGAAAAAATTCATATTTTCTTCTTTGTCCGATGATCTTTGTAACTCTCGTATACAGTTTCCATTAAAACATGGGAAATGAAACTTTAACAAATAAATTTTTGACAAAATCGCTAAATAGAATATTTTTTTATTATTTTTATATAAAAGTTACAAAAATAAAATGATAAAATTTTAGGACTTTTTTTTTACAAAAATAATTGTTTGTCAAAAGTTTGTCATACCAAACTTTGTCAAAATAATATTATTCTTAAAACATTTACACAGTCCTTCTTGTGCAGGTTCAACACGAATTAAATACTCATTGGCTGGCCGAAACGGATCATTTAAAACATAGGACGTGGATAGAAAACAATGACACGGATGTTCTATGGAAAGGAAAAACCTCACATGTTAGGTACATTTTTTAAACCAAATTGTTTCATTTCATAAAAAACTTTTCCTATAGCTTTTGACAATTTTCCGATGTAGGATTTCACACTTTCAGAACGAAGATCTCCTAGAACTTGCGAGGCAGAATTACGAGTTGAAGCAATCAACTTTCAGACATGAATTAAAAGAGTTGACGAGGTTTGAATGATCCTAACACAGCATTTGCTTCTGTATCTCTTACTCATGCCTACCTCTGAATTACGAAATTACAATGATACTGTAACAGATGGGTGAAAGATTATGGTCTAAGAAACATGGGATTTGGTCGAGAGAAAACAACGTATTGCTACTATGCTATAGCTGCTTCTTCCACTAACTATCGAAATCAGAGTTACGTAAGAAGCCTAGTGGCAAAGACTGCTATACTCATCACAATTGCAGATGATTTCTTTGACACACAAGGCTCACTCAGGGACTTGAAACATTTCACCAACGCTGTTAGAAGGTATATATATGCATATTGTTATAAAATACACGTTTCTATACTTATATATATATATATATATATATATATATATATATATATATATATATATATATATATATATTTTAAATCGATGTTAACTTATTTATTTTTAGCATTTATTTTAATTAGTGTTAGATTATTAGTTGATGTAATCTTATTTATTTTTAATATTTTTTTAATTAGTATCTACTAAATTGACATTAACACGATTGAAAACCAAATTGTGGTATGAGAGTCATTGACATTTTATTTTTTTCCATTGAAAACCAAATTGTGGTATGAGAGTCATAGATATTTTGGTGATGGCTTAGACAAATTATATGAAGTAGGTGAAGAATCATAAGGGTTATATTTATGTCAAAAGTATATCAAAAGTCTTTCAATTCTGGAAAGTGTGTTCTATTATAGATAATTTTTGATAAAAAGTAAATAGAAAGACCGGTAAAACTACTTTTTAAAGTTTCAAATTAAAGTTGATGTTTGGTCTCTTACATGAATTTCTTCTTGAGTCAATGTCAAAACTTTGGTGTGTCCTTACATAAAAAACCTAACATTTTTTTCTTTGAAAATGACTTTAGATTCACTTCTTGGCATTTAGGAGATACTTAAAACATATATTTATCTATTTTTAAAATACCAGAATGGAACTGATATTATAGGACGCCACCCTCCAAATTTTCATATGTACGTCATTTAATTTTAATAAATATTAAAATATAAAATTCAATATTATGAAAGTAAAAATTTACATATGAAAATTAGGATATATTTTTTTATATTCTCTTTCATGATTTATATTGTATATATTTTATATGCATGAGATTTTTCTGTTCGTCATGAAATTTTCTTTTTTTTTTTGTGTAGACAGTGTTTGAAATATTAATTAGAATTTGAATAGTTATATCTTGTTTTCTTTTTCAAGTTCTTACACTCTAACTAATTTTAGTATTTGAATTTTTAAAATATTTTTTAATTAAAATTATTTTTATGAACAAAAAATAATATTAATTTTATATATTTGTTTATAACCCGTTTTTAACTAATTCAATTGTTCAAAATTTTCAAAAAATAAAAATAATATTCTAAATATTTGTGAAGATACTCGATATGACAATTATCATTTCATTCTAGTTTGATCTAAAAGTTTTTTTATTTTCCTTCAACTTACACAGCTTCATCATTTTCTTACTCCACTGTTTATGGATTTGTCACTATAGAGAGAAAATGAAAAGCACGTAATTGGTGCAACAATTATCAATATAGTCAAATACTCAATCAATTATGATGTTATAAGTAAATATTCCAAATTATTAACTTTAATTCTTAATTTATTTTTTTATATGGATAGGGGCAACCTATCGTTTTTATTACTATATTGTTCTTGTTGATAAAAAATAATTATCATCAATCATTTTTCATGTTGTTTTTCTTTAATCTACGGTGTTTTTCCTGGTGACCAAGTTTATTTTTCAAATTGCAGTGAAAAACACCTTTACTTTTTTGCACAGTATGGTTGGTTCTTTGGTAAAGAGAAGAAAGTAATAATTGCACAAATTGTGGGTTTTAAGAACTTCCATTGAGTTTTTCATTAAATAAACTGTTATAATAACCTCATTATTTTTTCTCGTTGAAACCTCATTAGTTCTGCAATTGTGAGAATTCTTAAATCAGACGGTTTTTCATCTGCGTAGACCTTAAATTCCAACTTTTGAGACAGTAAAACCGTGAGCTTTTTTCAACAATCTTTTTATATGTAAACTGTGTATCATCAATAAGTTGCATTTATAATTCACAACATTCATTAACTTATCAAATTTTTTTTTTACAAGAGTTCTTCAATTTTACAAATAATTTCAAATCCTTTTTAGTGAGAAAGATTTTGAGGAATATATTATAAGTATGGTAAGAAATATATAAGGATAAAGATCAACAAATCTATTTTTCTTAAGATTTGAAGTTATAAGTTATATTAAAAGAATGATTTTTGACTCATGATTTATTGGATCACATAGAGAACTATTTTAAAACATGAAAAAAAAAAGTTTCTTCTGACTCCATTTGATAATTTGTTAAGAATAAAATAGTTTTCACAAAATTTAACTTTTGTATTTCTAAAGAAAAAAAAATGAGAGTGAAAGGTAATGAGAGGTAATATGAAATTGGTGAAAAATTAATTCTTGGAGAATGATATTTTAACAACTAAAGACAATGTATCTTATGATTTGCTTCAGGGTTGTAAAATAAAGTTGTCATAATATAATTGTTAAAAAATTAACTTTTTAAATTCTTGGGTCTGATGAGAGGACAATGATATTCTAACAACTTTTCCTTATCACCACAAGAAAATGTCTCATTAATAACCAATTTTAGTGATCAATAGTTGTTAGTCACTATAATAACTAATTTAGATACTAATTTATAAAATTAAAAATTATTGGTTACTAAAATAGTCACTATTATAAATAAAAAATTATAATTGGTCACTAATTAATTAGAGACCAATTTAGTAACTAAGTCATTTTGGTAGCCAAAACCTAAGTAACTAATATTTAGTGATCAATTTCCTTTGGTAACCAAAACCATGATAGCTAATTTTAAAAACCAATTTAGTAACCAATTATAATTTCTTATTCATAATAGTAATTATTTCAGTAACCAATAATTTTTTACTTTGTAAATTGGTATCTAAATTAGTTATTATAGTGACTAACAACTTTTGGTCACTAAAATTGGTTACTAATGACACATTTTCTTGTAGTGTATGATCTGAAGTAACATTTTCTAAGTGATATTGAAATATAGAAAAATAAAAAAATAAAAAAATAAAAAATCACTTAAAAATACTCTTCAAGTTGTGAGAAAAATTGTCAAAATTTAATTATTAAAAAATATTTTTCCTCGTTTAAAACATGAACATTTTCGATAATTTCACTCTGTCACAGGTGGGATTCTAGGGGCTTAAATGGCCACGGCAAAGTCATATTCAATGCTCTGGATAATCTCGTGAGTGAAACTGCCACAAAATATCTCGAACAAGGAGGGATTCATGATATAAAGAGTGGACTACAAGATCTAGTAATCATTCTAAGCTTAAGAGTTTAATTAGTGTATTAAATTACTTTTTTAACCTACTGTCAGTAATTAATTAACATGAGAGTGTGTGTTACTTTTGTTAAGTGGTGTGAAACTTTCCTTTCGTGGCTCGAGGAAGCAAAGTGGAACAAGAAGGGACAGACACCAACAATTGATGAGTATCTGAAGAATGGCATGCTGTCTATTGCCATACACACCATGATTCTTCCAGCTTCATGTTTTCTGAATCCCAGTTTTGCAGACAACAATCTCAGACCACCTCAATATCAAACCATCACTAAACTACTAATGCTTATATGTCGTATATTAAATGATATACAGTCCTATAAGGTGGTTAGTTAATTAATAATCAATGATAAAAAAAATGTACTTAACAGTTGCTATCAAAAACTAAGTCCTATTTCATGTGTATGCATGTGACAGAGGGAGACAGAAGAGGGAAAGTGGAACTTTCTTCAGCTCAGATTGATGATGAACCCTAATCTTAAAATGGAAGATTCAATTGCTGAGGGGAGAGAGATCATAGATGAAATGACGAAAGAGTTTCTCCAGCATGTTCTGGTTGATGGAGAAAGTAATTTGCCCAAGCCTTGCAAGATGCTGCATTTGACATGCTTGAAAGTTTTTCAGATGTTCTACAACTCTAGTAATGCTTTTGACTCTGATACACAACTGCTTCAGGATATTAGCAATGCTTTCTATCTTCCTCTTCGGAGAAACACAAAACCCTCCAACATTGATCTCTCTCAGCGTTATTCAGTGCCAAAAATTAAAGGTTCAACTGCGCAGAAGCTACGGTTCGGTCGCTCCTTTAAACACATTAATACTTGTACAAGCTTTGGCCTGCATCAAGCAATTTCTCTACCTGTTTTAAGAAATGGTTATGGAATGATATCTGTCGATCCAAAACCCTATATACCGTTGTTGTTTGTGGCATCAATTGTTCCGAAATGGATCATGTGGCATTAATTGTCTTGTGATAAAAAACAAGTGAGTCGAGTCACGATCGAATTGTGATGTTTAGACTGTTACGATGAAATATGTACAATAATTCAATATGACTTAAATTCAATATGTACAATAATATATTTCTTTACATTTTTTTTAATGGATTATGGCTCAACGGTGAAAAAGGGAGCAAAACTCTTTTATTCATTACATTTGCAGGGTTACTTCGCATTTTAACAATATGATAGGTAGGTATTAGCTAATGGTAATGTAAGAGCAAAATCTTCATATGAGGTCACAACAAAGAACACCCAATATGATTATTATACAGATTTCTTATTTTGTAGAAGGTGGTGATTCTCCATTGAGAAAGGAAGTGAAGAACGCAAGTGAATTGCTTGGTTTAAAACAGGGAACTGCATGCCCAGCTCCTCGAAACGTTGCAAATGTAAGCCCCTCGTATTCTTCAAACCATCCACTAACCTGTTCCAAATCAAAACACAACATTAAAAACATAAGTAACATAAAATTTTTCTGTCAAAAGATTAAGCTTATTTGCTTTCATGATTTAATTACCTCATTTTCATGGTACCAAGGCCTCCATGATTTAGTGACAGACAAGGAAAGAGAGCTTAAACTGTATCTTGTGGACAACACTGGTACTCTACCATCTGTGTCTCCACTGAAACATTCAACAACACAACATGATGAAAAGAAGCTACCAAAAAATGCAGTAGCAACCACAATTCCATGAATACTGAGACTCATATATATATATTTTCAAATTTTACCTGTAAACCCAAATCCTAAGTCCTGCTGAAATAAGCTTCTTGTAAATTGGAATAACAGATGGCTTTGAATCTGCCCAGTCATTGAATATCTTGTTGCTACATTTGATAATTAAAAATCATTTAGCAAAAGATAAATATATGTACATATAAAAGATTCTATATATATTTTTGGATTAGTGCATTTCTAATACTGTGATGACAGAAAAGGGTTAAAAAGTTACTTGCAAATGGTCCAATTCTTTAGATTCTGACCATCGCTGGCATGAAGAGCCTTCTGAACATCTGGTTTATTATAAAAAGCTTTAGCATAGTCATCAAGGCATGGATCATAGCCACCCAACATCCTAGGCATCTAGTCAAACAAAATAAATAGGTTAGTGTGTCAGAACACTTATATAAATATATATAAATATATATATATATATATATATATTTGCTTTGTTTAAATTAATGATTTCAAATTACTCACAAAAATAAATTTATAGTACAGTGTAAGATACTTTGTTGACGCACCATTTTAGATGTTAGCTTCATGGAAGTTTGCATGGATTGATCGTCTGAACGTGCTGTGCTGGCAAAGCAGACAGAGGTGTAGAGACTGTAGATATCAATTTCATTGTATTGTCTGAGTACTTCATCCACAGCTTCACTACAATCTTCGTTACGCCATGGATCGGTGCTGTTAAAGTCACAACTTGTTTTTATTATTTTATGAGTTTCATCAGATATCACAGCATGGCTCCAAGCATAATCAACCAGCCCCATCCAGTCCTCAGCATCAGATGTTTCAGGGTTACCCAACTGCAAAATAATTTCCAAATAAGTTCACGTGAGACATCACCATGAAATTTGACATCTCAGACATCTCAGTTATGCTGATACTTCAAAGTTCAATTGCAAAAGATGAAAAGTGAAGAATTTTCCTTACAAATATCTCAGCTATTGAAAGTGGAAAATGATGTGGATAAGAGGCCTATTTTGAATTCCTGATGTTGAACTAAAATATAGAAATGCTAGACTAGATGGGAAAATAATTTTAGTAAAGGAAGATTCGTTGTGCCATGATTTTTATCAGCAATTTGTTTTGACTTTTAATTTATGTAGGACCATACCAGAATACCCTTGAGATCAATATAGAGAGAGGGGTCCTTGTTCCTATCATGGATGTGTTCAGCCAGCTCTGGTACATACTTTCCTGAAAATATCAATGATTAATTTCATTACAATAATTGACCAAAAAATGAGTTATGCAGAAAAAGGTGTTTCAGTTTCAATACCTGCATAACTCTCTCCTGCTATGTAAAACGCCCTCGTTCTGTATGATGGAAACTTTTGGAACCAGTTGTGGAGAAAAGAGTAAGCATCGTTCGCTGTCACAAATAATAGAAAGAGAAGAGACAAATTTGTCAGAGATCTGCTTTTTATGATTAAGTTTCAAACTATAGAAAATGTGACCCACATACTCAAGAAAATGGCATATTATATAGTGGTTGCTGCTCATTATGCAGCAGCAACATTATAAGATAAGTAATGACCTGTTAAATCATCTCCCAATTGGTCATAGTCACGGCTTGTATTTGAGTATGAAAAGCCAACTCCAACAGGAGATTCCAGGAATAACATGTTGGCTTCTGCAACATCACAGATACAATCATTTCTTACCACCAAATAATAAGATAAAGTTTATTTGCTATAACATACTCTATACTAATGAATAATGTGATAAAAAACAGAAATAAAAATTAATCAATTAATAATTATATATATTGAGGGGACCAATAATGGAGCTCTAGCTGTGGTTCACCATCAAAATTTTATAATGTTATAGAACATGGTCTGAAAAGAAAGTGAGGTTGTGGCAGAAAGTGTGTGTATTTAGTAGTGGTCATCATCATCATACCTCTATTCCATGAGAAGTTATTAAATTTGAGGCCATGGCCATCAGTGTCCACTAAAAATGGACCAATCTCCTGTGTTGCTCCGTATCCCACAGAAGAGCACCCAGGACCTGTAGCATAAAATCATGTTGTCACCTAAGCAGAGAACATAAGCAACAACAAACACCAAATCAAAACCACAAGTGCCGTAAACTCTCTCTCATTAGCTGCCACCTATAATACTATCCACTCAAACTAAACAAATTAAAAATCCATATTGATAAGGACATGGCTTTCTCCTTAAACATGCAAATGACTCAAGTGATCCAAAAATGTCACAGATGTGACATATGTAGTTTCATAGTATGACCTTGTGACATGTTTGATGATAGATTGGAATGTTCCACACAGCAAATTAAAACACAAACATTAACTAATAACTATATTATCTGGTTTTACCTCCATTAAGCCAAAGCACCAATGGTTTCTCTTCTGGGTTGGTGATGGCCTCATAGAACCAGTAAAAGAGTGCTCTTCCATTGGTTTCATTGACTGTGACATATCCAGCATAGTGCTGGAAATTCACCTTGGGTTGGCCAGGTAGGTTAGTGACAAGATCAGCATTATAAGCAGAGCTCAAAATCCTGCCACCACCCCAATATTGACTATGTCTAGAAGAAAATGAAAGAGCAGGTTTATAAGATAGGAAAAGTAAAAGCAGAAAGGTGTGTAAAGTAGTCATGTTATGAGCAGCAGAAGAGAGTGAGAGAAATTATTTTGAATAAGATTTGTTGGAGGAGAAAGAGAGTTGCATGTGTATTTATAATGAGTGATGAAGGAGAAATTTTCAATACCTACCTGGCAACATCTTTATCTCAGTCTCCTTTTTGCTTCTTGTTGGATTAAGATGCTATATATGACGTCTCTCATGGATTTTGAGTAGCTTCTAGATCATATTCATGCATGGAACAAGAGTGAGTGGAACAACCAATATGTGATATGCTATTGTATTATTTTAACACATATATGTATGCTTCTAACTTTCCATTGGTGATTAATAAAAATTGTCACTTCTGTCTTAAAATAAAGCTTAGAAGGAAACCAATTTATATAAATGATAGGATTGATCGTTAAAAAAATATGATATGATTGTTTGTTCTTATCCATCCAAATATATTCGATACGTATGTCATGTATTGGAATTAATAGGTCTCACTTTTTCTGTAGAAGTAAAAACAGTCCCACCTGTAGTTTCAGCAAAAGAAAACTTAATAACCAGTCATATTTCCTTCTTAGTTTTATTCTTATTTTTATTCTTTAATCAATCTATCAAATGGTTTCCAAAATCTATATACTTTAATTGCTTGCAAAAATGATTCCGTCATGTAAGAATAGCAAATAAGAATGGACAAGCATGATCGATATTAGCGAATGAGAATCTATTTGTAATTGGTTCCAATTTTGACCATAATAACTATTAGTCCTTCTCCTTTTATATTATAATTGCCTAAATTGTATAAAGAAATGACACCAAAATAAGAAAAGATAATTAGTCAAAACTAGTGCTATGTTAATTAGATTTATTTATTAATAATAATTTCTGTCCGAAAAATGTAAAACTTTTATTCAACTAATTAAATAAATATGAAAAATAAAATAGCGTAGCAATAATATTTCAAATTTATACCTTTAGCCGTTTGTTTAATGCTTTAATTTATACCAATGGATGTACACACAAGCTTATAGAAGAAATTTTATTCGATATATATCTATGGAAAAAGTTCTTAAAAAGAGGGGCAAAAGGACAAAGAAGTATTCTACACCTGATATAATTTAAAATAGTTTGTTAACCTATTCAATCAATCTTAAATATAGTTTTGATGACAAAGCATTCATCTATGTATGCTAATAAAGAATATATGCATTCAATATTAATCTTTATCGTACAAAACTTATGATTTGTTTGGAGAAAAATACTAGTTACATTTTCAAATACATATATTATTATATTTATTATTAAAAATTTCAATGAAATATAAACTTTTTAATAAAATATGTATTTTCTATAAAAAAAATCAGTTATATCTTAAAATATTTATACATAAAGAACTCCAACATAATATTTTACTTTGTACTCACCTGAATATATATATATATATATATATATATATATATATATATATATATATATATGTGTGTGTATATATATATATATATATATATATATATATATATATATATATATATATATGTGTGTGTGCCGACATGAATACGTATATTTATATGGATGTAAAATTTTTCACCTTTTATTTATTTATTATTTAGGTGCAATTTCACCTTCTTCTCTTTTTACGCGTGCATACATATTCTCTCATATATGTTTTTCTACTTGTTACTTTAGAAGACTTTTTTTCCAACGAACTACAACATAAATAATTATTTCCCTAACTACCTACCATGGTTTCAAAATTATTTCCAAAATAAAAATAATTTATTTTTTAAAAATTTACCGACTCTGTACACAAATAAAATATGGATATAAGAGTATATGTATATGAAATGATGTTAAATAAACAAATAAATAAAGATAGAGAGATATTTGGAGAAATAATGTATAGATTTAATGGTAGTGGGAAAATAGTTTTTTTTTTTTTTTTAATTTGTGGTGCTGGGAAAATCCCTTTACACAACTGAAGTCAATGACGCAATTGCTGAAGAATAACACTGGCAATATTTTATATCAAGGAATAGGTAATGTTGCAGATATGGGTTCTTAGAAGTGACCTTTTATCGTTTCCACATCCATGAATCCTATATTTAAAAACCACATCTAACTGGTTTCATTAATTAAATATAGATAGTATCAATCTTATGAGATATTTAGAAAATAAATTATTAACTTTTTTATGATAAAAACATAAAACTAAATAATGTTGTCCCTGGTATTATTATTTGTATTAATTTGTAATTAGTCCGAATATTAGATAGGTATAATTAGGCATGCATTGGTTTCCACCTTGAAACTCCTTTTTCCTAAATTGGTTTTATGATAATCTTTATCCTAGGAAAGTGAATAACATCAACTCTATCCATTACACCCAGAAGAAAACCCTGTAATTTTAACGAAAAAGCAATCGTTTTTATTCTCTGATTCTGAGAATTGTGATGAGTCTTGTTGAAAAGACTACACAAGATCACAGTACATGACCAATGAACATATTCTTGCTGGTTAGAGTATATTTTCATTATTTTTTTCCTTCATTGATTACATAGTATTAATGTTTTATGTGATTCATAATAAATATATGTAAGCAATAATAACGTAGGGATATATATTCGAAAATGGTGGTTTCTCAGTAAACATATTTCGAGAATGTGATGATGACAAGGTTGAAAGGTGTTGGGTTTTTGTGGCGAACCTTGTGCGTTATGACTCTTGAACTTGGGGAAAAACCTAAGTGCTCTCAGAAATGGGGGAAATAATATCAACTTGGTTGTTGAACAATGACTTGGATTCCAACTTTATTAACTTCAATAATGGGATGCATATATCATCTTTAATTAATTCATTATTTCTTCTATTTCGCCTTTTCAAATTCAACTATAGCTCTTCATTTCGAATGTGTAACACTTTTAGGGTTTTCGAGTAGAATGTTGAGAATTACAAAAATAACAAGCCTAATTAATGCTGAAAATGAAGCAACGTGATGCTTAATTAATGCTGAAAATGGAAGAAAAGCAAAGGTAGTTTGGTAAGTTGATCTAATGTGAGACATTAAGAATAATGTTACGTAGTGGTATTGATTCTTACCTCAATCCTGAGCTAAGTGGGCAAATTATGTCTTTTAGGTATACTAATGAAATGAGTTATATCAACATTAACCAAACCTACCATAAAAAGACAACAAAGAATTTGCCACACATAACTTCAACTTAAGCATTTATGGATAATTGGCCAATACATATCCACCTATTCCAATACTAAATCCACATTTTAATATTATTTTACACCTTCATCGATTCAGCACCACTCAGGGACTATCATTATTATTATTATTATTTTTGCATATAAATGCAATCGTTCCAAAGCTCAAAGGAATTTTTAAATATTTCCAGAAAAATTGCTTTCTGCCCATTTACCTTCACCTAAAACCTGACACGTATTCGTATGCCACCTACTCATATACACTTTATCAAGACTCAGAGTACATTACTTTAATGGTATTTCCCTTCATAATTTCTCATATAACAGAAATAAAGAAATTATTAATTTTTTTAATTAAAAGTTATGTATAGAAATCATATATTTTCTCAACTTTTTTCTAATTCTGTTCTGGCATGACAAAAATACATTATCGTACACGCAGTGGTGGTGCGGTTTCAGCGTCCTTCCATCCCATGCTGTTCTTTTTTCCTTTTTTCAGGAAAAACTTTATTGTGGGTCAATAGTTTCTTTCATCTTCTTTCTTCTTCACTCTTTTGTCCAACAAAATCACTAATTTTCTTTTCCTCTATCATCCGAACCAACATATCCCGAAAAAAAGTATATACATAGGTGAATGCATGGTGTGTGTAAAACAGAAGTAAAAAAATGTTATAGGCATATAGGTAGAGGAGTTAATAGGGTATAGTATAGAGGGTTGTGGATATAGCACAAAGCTCAACTATTTAATTCCACGCTTCTTGAGAATTTTGGTAGCTGAAACTATTCTGTTGTAGCATGGCAACACTTTTTAGTACCATTGCTGAGTGTGATGTTGGACTTTACACACAACCCAAACGTGTTTTTAGCAGTGTCTGTTCATCTATCATTTCTATCCTTATCACACAATAACTTTGTGTTTTGGACCCATCTCACACAAAACCTCTCACTTCCTTTTCTTTTCATTTTCTTCAAAAACATATGTTGGTATAGGATGAAATTGAGAGTTCATAAAACAAAATGGAAAACTATAAACAAAGATGGGACAAAAAAATATATTTAAAAATCACATAGATGATACTTTATGTTTCGGGTGTAGGGACTAAACACCTATAATCAATATTAAAATTACTCTTTTTATCTTTATTTTGTTCTCCTCAAATGGTTCGTCTTATCTTCCGTTTCACACAATCTTCTTTCTTCCTCGATCGGTCAGGCGGGCGATCAGTGTATCTATCTAAAAGGCTTTGATGCTTAAGTTAGTTAAAACCGATAGGTAGATAATTGTAACTGTTGTAATAAATGCGAATTAAAGATTCTCACCAACCTACATTGGGCCCTATTTATATTTTTCGGTGTGCGCATGTGATTAGGGCTCCTTAATCATGACCCAATTGCTTTTTAATTTTGATTACTGACTTGTTTTATCTTAATTAATGTCTGACTGACTGATCAAGGTTTTAGTTTGACCGACCGACCAAGGGAATAATAGAGAATAATAATTTTATATAATAAAATTATATAAAATAAAAAATAAATTTTATAGGTTTAGAATCGATTTCCTCGTTTTGCCATTAATCATTTCCCTCGCCACACTCTCGGCCCATTCTTACCTCAACAATACAGCTTTGATTCAAACCACAAGCCTCACCCGATCTTCACGCACCACACCAATTTTGTATGACTCACAGTCAGAACTTTAGAAACCAAGAACCAACACTTTCAAATGCACCATATTACTCAACTATGTTAATGGTGAATTCATATCTTCAGTTACCATAGCAATGGTCAATGCATGCATAGGAATCTCTATTGTTGAGTTGAGCCTCGTGAATTTGTTTAGTGTTTTCAAGGAATCTATGCATGCATGTCATCATAATAAAAAAGGAAGAAAAACACATTAGTTAAAAGCAGAAGGTTAAATTTGTAATATTCTTCTCCTACGACCCCTCAATTCCGCGCTTCCATTTCAGTTTAAATTAATATCTGCGACACTCGTTTTTCCCTTTTCAATAAAGCTTAATAATTTTTTTCCAAACTCATCATCATGAATCAAAGAAGTTAATTTCAAAACTTGAACCACCAATTTTTATATCACTAAATCAATGATTTCAAAACATTGGAGGTACGTCCTCTAAATACTATCGGAGAACCTTAGAATCGTTCTTAGATTAAAAAAAAACATATAAGAATATAAGATGAGAATATTTTAAAGAGTTATTATTCATTTTTATCAAACTTCTCACAGGACCAACGTTATGTCTTTTTTTATAATTTTTTTGTTTTCTTATTTTTTTTAATTACTTCAAGTAAAGGTGTTAAAACTACGCTAGGTGTCCATTCATAGAAAACATGACAACCATGCATTTATTGTTTCCCATTTGAAAACATGACAGGGTCCTTAGTTCTACTACTGAGGAATTTATGTTGTTTAGTAGTTTTTGCAAGTTAGTGTAGGATTGTTTTAAAAAATTATACTTTGACTTCCATTTTTTTACTTTTATATCTTACTTTCTGACATAGTTTAATATGAGTTATTGATTGTTTAAAGAAAAAGATAGTGATACATTAATCAATTATTCACATTAAATCATGTCAAAAAGTAAAGAATGCGAGTTAAAAGATGAAAGTCATAGTATCATTGTCCCTTTTAAAATTGGTAAAGTATGTTTGAAATTTAATTTTATTCAAAAGTGAGTTTTAGGTTATGTTTAATTTTTATTTTTTATTTTTTTATCTGAAGTGAGTAAGAGTATAATAAATTGTTAATTGTCATTAATTTGAAAAACTCATACAGAAAAACTAAGATGCAAAAGGGACACGCCTCTTGTTTCCAAAACTCACTCTGTTTAAGGGGGAAACGTTATAAAATGGCTTCCGAAGACAATAATAAGTTTTATATTCTAAAATCAAATTTAAAGATACTAAACTGAAAACCAAACATTGAGTTACTGGTATATATGTGTAGGAATGTGTTCCTCTCCAATATTCAAGTTTTTATGATAGGGATTTGTTAATGTTATAATTTACATTTATTCAAATAATTTCCAAGTGTAACCTACATATATATGAGTGTAGGTGACCTCCCAAAACATGGCCACACAAAACACATAGTCTTAGCTATATAGTATTTTGTTCTTTTACTTTTACTTTTACGTTTTTGTGAATTTTGCAATTATTACTTATTTTACTTATATGTCCACAATTTTTGAAATTCCTAATATCTATTCGTTTCTTAATTAATCATCCATTTTCATTAATTAAGTTTGGCGTCGTACTATTGATTATTATATGACATATACAAATAATATTTACATGGATTGTTGTCTTTATTATTATTGATATGGTTTGCGTGGCTTCTTTATAAACATTTGTTTTAGAAAGTGAAATTTAATTTGTGTGTAAACTAATTTTTGTGTGTATAAATCTTTCATATATGATGTTTTATTTTAAATTTTTGGATTAAATATATTTTTATTTCCCGAATTTTGATCTAACATTGGAATTTGTCATTCTTTAGAATTTTAATGCATTTTTATCCTCAAAATTTAAAAATAAATTAATATATTCATTTAACTAGATTACATAATTTTTTTTTATGTTAAACATGTTTTTCAACTGACATTAAAATAATAACATGTCTATTCATTTGACAAATAGTATAATAACTCAAATATTAACATAAAATATATTTCATACGTAAAAAAATAACATAATTAATTTAAAAGAACTATATCCATTTTTTTAAATTTAAAGATCAAAAAATAACAAAATTTTAAACATGAACGACTTCTAGTTTTGTTTCAAAGTTGAGAAATTAAAAATATATTTAAGTCTATATTTTTAATTTGTATATAAGTTAATTTTAGTTTAATAAGATGTTAAATTTATTTTTTTTAAGAAAGGACTCATCGGAGAATGATAAAAAAAAGTATTAAAGCAAGTTTTGTAATGTTATATATATACTGAGTTTCTCTTTGGTGTACTTTTTTTCTGTGTCATCTTTTCATCAGTTCACTTATATTATACGACGTTTGATGAATACAAAAGCAGTGATTGCCGAACTCAGATTTAGGTAATACGTGGCAGATGCAGTGGTTCTTACAAATAAGCACGGTTATGCAACCAGATAAAGTGCTTTTATTATTTTTAGTCCCTATTCGTTTTCGAGTTCCCAAAAAGTGTCTCTAAGACCTAATATTTTGTGTTGTTAATGTTTACACAGTGGTGGCAGATGTTTAGGATGAGTCTCTCTGTTGTCCCAGTTTTTTTTTTCTCTTTTAAAAAAAGGAAATTTTGAAACACACGTGTGTATGTATGTGTAGTAGCTAATTAATTTTCGCAAAAGATGGTACATGAGTCAGCCTAAGAAAAAAAAAAGTATATAGTGTGGTGCCATAGAGATTATAAAATGAAGAAGCTTTAGTAGTATAGTTCTTAAGCACTATTACGATCCTATTTGAAAAGTAATATGAAAACGTTTTTGAGTGGTTGTCACACCAATCTGACACACCAAAGGACGCATTTTGCACATCAGGATCTAAAACTGTGCCTCAGGATCTTCGTTGACCACATAATGGAAACTAGATAACCTCCAACTAATTCATTATAAGTATGAATAAATAGATCCAAATTTTAAAATAGATTAATTTTAAAATTCGCTAAAAATTAGAAAATAAAAAACATATTTAATCCGATTTTCATTCACAATTCTGTTGCAGCTCAGAACCATTAACCATAAACAATCCTTAATTGGTGGGAAACAAAAGTAACAGTTAAGACATGTTACTTTACGTTGTTTTAAAACACGACTATGGCGTGCAAGTTTTATAAGATTCTTCCAACATAAGTAATGGAACTTAGAAGAGTTCTTATGTAAACAAACCTAAGAACTAAGAAAGGAAAAGAAAAAAGAAAAAAGCATTGAGCGAAAGTTGAAAAATAATGGATTTATGGGATGTGGAAGTTTGGAGCGGATAAGATAAGGTTTATCGAGAAAGAAATGTTAGGGCAAAAACTGAATAATAAAATATACTATTTTTAGATAAATATGAGTTTAAATAATTAATAAAATTAGTTAAATGTGATAATTCAACTTTTGAAACAATGATTGAAAAGTCATATATTTAAAAGAACGATTTTTGTTTTTATAGATAAAGATAGGTATATTATGGCACTACTATTAACAACCACTCATATAAATACCACAACATGTTTGTTTAATATCCATCTTATCATTTAACTATCATTATTTGTCTTCAATTTTCACCCATCAACTTTCCTGATGAATATTTGATGTTGAAAATGAAGTCATCACCAGAAATATATTGTAGAAGTATTCCATTAAACACATTTCTACATTATTGTTTTGAGTGCTAAATACATAAAATATATTAAATTATATATAAAAATTTTTAAAAAATAAACTAAAGAAATAAATGGAAGGCCTCATATACAGCAAAGATCTGCTACTCCCAATAGGCCATGATAAGCTTAATCGACTAACTAGTTCTCTTTTATGTTTTCAAATTAAAAATCAGCATTTCAATAGTTAATAATAAAAACAGAATAATGTATATAGACTTACCATTATTAATTCAATATCAACTATCATTTCATGTGTATTTTATTATATTGTTAAAGTTAACGTCTATCTTAACTATGTTAAATATATAGGTTACCATTAATTTCAGTTAATCTTAATGTCTAATTTATCATTATTTAATTTAATGTTAAAAAATTTAAACAAAATAAAATTTGAAAATAATAATTATTTGTAGTAGAATATGTTAATAGGATCCGCGTCACAATAAGACCATATTCAATTTCTCATGTTGTTTAAAGTTGTATAAGTTTTCATGATAAAAATTTATTATTAGAGTAAGGATAAGTTTAATCTGTTCGGAGTTTTTTTTTTTTTTTTTGGAAGCACTCCACGCGGCAAAAATAAGAAAGAAAAATAAAATTGATTCTATTATAAATTATGTTAAAATTGACTTACATGTGAATTAAAAATTAAATTTTAGATAAAACAATATAAAAAAAATTATAATTTAAATTTTGCATAATTCTAGCTTATAAAAAAGGGTTCGATTTCATTGTTATTGTTCACTTTTAGATATGCTTACAAAAAGGTTGTAAACAACGTAAACAATGCTTATGCAATGCAAGTACGATGTTTTGTATAAGAAAAGTTGCTTCAAAAGGTTGATTTGAATGAGAGAAATTAATAGAAAAACATTGAAAATATTAATATATAGGATCAGTTAAAAGAAACAACATCAAAATTAGAGTAAGCTTGTTAAACAATTATTAATAATGAATTTCCTAAATTTATTTTAACTCTCTTCTCTTTTGTTGAACATTTACCTAATAAATATAATAGTACATCTATTTTAATACCCAACATATATGGTTGGTCCGAGTAGTTTCTGTTTCAATTATTCTGAAAAGAAAAAGGTTTTTTCAATTTTAATTTGGGAAAAAACGAGGCTTTATTAAAAGTGGTTAAACAAATTCTTTAACGACAATTAGTTGTTTGCAAAAGTCAATAGTATTTCATATAATGTTATCTTTAATTATGTTTTAGGAAATAGAAAATAGGTAGTTGAATGGGTGAGTCCAATATCAAATTTGCAATGAAGATGAAAAGAATGAGCAATTCTAGAAAGCGACGTTGACCGCGTTTTCCGGGTCCGGGGGGCACCCACTCCCCTTGCTCAGGACTTTTTTTTTAATTAAAAAATTCTCTCCATAGTTATTGTGTTATCGGTTAGGGTGCACTGTTATAAAATATGATAGTATTATTACAAAAATCCTAGGCACTACAGAGTATTTATTTATTTTACAATTATATTTTAACTTTTTTTTTTATTCACTTTTAATTTATTATTCTAATCACTTTTCAATTATCAATTTTTATCTTTTTAGATGGTGTGATATGATGATCATAATGATAGGAGTGGTGAGTTTAGATTAAAAATAGGTTAAAATATCATTATTGTTTATTTGATTATATATGTTGTTCTTGATAGGCCAGGATGTATCCAAAGGCATATAAATCTTTTGTGAGAACCGAGATGTCTTAAGTCAGTACTTGAGTTTATTATTCAATTTGTCTTCCAAGATACTAATCTTTGACATTGTTCCTATTAAGATGTTCTCTTCCGATGAGAATTGTAGAGACCACACCAACGGGGAGTGTCCAAAGACACTCTGGCACCCAAGTTAATTACTATAGTATTTGGGAGGTTGAAATAAATAAAATTCATCACCTACCTTGCGAACAATGCTATTTATGATACCTGGATAGACTTTGGTTGTTAGGCCTAAGTTATACAAGATTAGGTTGCTTCAGGATTTTCTTAATATGATTACTTATCCTTAATTACCAAGTTACCGAGTAGTTAAAATTGAGACTATGACTATAATCGTAAAGGGTTCATATCATCATCAATCATAAGATTGTACTACGGATTATAGATTTCATCTTTTATAAAATTATTATATACATATGTATGAAAATAAAACCAATCATTTTGTCAAAACTTAATTAAATGAACTTTACAAAAGAAAATACGGTAAAGTTTTTAATCCTTGAGTGCTAGTAAAGTATATTGATAAAATAATTATTGGATTTTATAGGAAATATAAATTAATCTAGTTTTATCCTTTCAAATTTTAAATAACATGTATGAAAATAATTTAATTAAATAAAATATGAGAATACAAAAAGAATTCAAATAAAATAACGTTGGAAAATAAATCATAATATCTTATCTTTTGTGTATATATTAAAATTTAATAAATTGTATTCATAATTGTCAAAAAATTTAACGAGAAAAATATATCAAAAGAAACAATTTGTTATTGATATTCGTAAATAACATTAATATAATTTTTTTCATATAAGAAATAATAAAAAGTAATGTTATTATTTTTCTCTATACGAGAATCAATAAATACTAACATTATAATTAAATAAATAATAAGGTTATTATGTTTTGGGTCATACAAAATATAGTTGCAAAAGCTGAAAATTTGAAAAATTATGATCGTATTAAATTTTAATTAGGAAGTGTTGTGGTGTGTTGTAACTGAAATTTAGTTTTATTAAGTTTTAATTAAAAAATAAATTTTAATTATATTAATATTTAATTTAATTAAGTGGAAGGTGATTATGTGATTGAGAACATATATAACAATATAAAATTTTAATTACATTAATTTTTAATTAGGGTTTGGGTTTAGTTGTTAAATTTATTCAACAAAGAATATGAATCATTACAAAAAAAAATTAAAAAAAAATGATTTACACAATTTTACGATTTTACTCGATGATCTACTGGTACTACTGTAATTGGATTATATGTGATATCTAATACTATGTAAAACAGTAAGATCTTATGATTTTACTATTTCAAATTCGATTTTGGCTACCTTATTAATTACTCTATAATTTTTTCCTTTACCTAGGTAGCTCCGTACAATGACACATTGATACACAACACACACAAGTCTATCCTTTTGATCTAAGCCAAAATATTCTCAACCTTATAGTTGTAGACACATACTTGGTCCATATATAATATATAAATACTGTTATATAATACAATGTAACAAAATATCAAATACTTTTTTCAAATTTAAATGATAAATGAATATATATTTATTCTTACATAAAAAAATATTTTTTAAATATCTTAAAAATCGATTTAAATAAAAAAATATTAAACAAATATTTCAAATTAGGAAAAACAGAAAATAATAGACTCCGATCATTGCAAGTTGTTCTCTTTGGTTGTGAAATTAGACTCTGAAGCGTTATCTGCCATTCTTACTGCATTTTTCTTTCTTCAACCTTCATCATTGTTTTCTGTTTCTTCTATTCCTAACTAACTTTTTACCCGTCACCTTTTTCCCAACATTAACCATTTTCAATGCCACATACGTGTGAAAAAGGATCTAAAATATAATTTTAAATTTTATCTAACTTCAGTGAGCGAAGTGAAGTGCAGTTATAGGAGAGCAGAAATATGATAAAATGAAATTTATTACTATTATTTTTATTTTTTTGCCTCAAATCACTATCAAAGATTTATATTTTACACATTTTTTTACCTAGCTAGCTATGATTCTCGTTCCATTGTATTTAGGTATTACTATTTCGAGCATTTGTGGAGGGGTATTATTATTAAAGAGTGAGTTTAGTAGGGAAAATAGAATACAAATAATTTATATGTGTAGCTATCTTTTACTTTTACACCACCCTTACATGTCTACATTACCTTACTCTGAACTTATCGAGATAAATTTTTATAAAATTTTTTACAATTATTTGTAAGAAAAAAAAAGTAAGACAAAAAATAAAATAAGTTTTTTTATAAACTAAAATTAGTTTATGTTAAAAAAAACATAACTATCAAATTTTTTGCATATTGTTTTTCTTTTAATTTTTTTTTTTACAAAGAAAATAATTTGATTTCATTTTTATCTTCTACAAGTGTAATAAAAAAAAAGCTCATCTATAATCAGAAATGTTATAGGTATAGGTAGGTATGATTGTGAAAGTTAGTCGACTTTTTTTTGGATTAAATGTGTTTTTCGTTCCAAAATTATTTTTAAAAGTTGTATTTTATCCTTCAAATAAAGTATATATTTATTTATTTGTGTATTTTTGTGTAAATTATGTAAATTATTATATTCATCGAATAACTGTAAATGTTATATTACAATATATTGCAGAACTTTTTTTTGTCATAAAAAACATTCCGGGTACAGTTGGTTGAAAATGATAATTTATATGATTTTAATAAAATACAAGAAATAGATATATAATTTAATTTTAAACAAATTTTAAAAAATAGTTTGAAAATATATATATATATATATATATATATATATATTTATTTTTTT
>Ga0209589_1002920_pt1 | contig 29833 bp, 17 predicted proteins | sample CowpeawhiteBW_FD_187525 | JGI IMG/M metagenome (GOLD analysis project Ga0209589, IMG submission 187525) | Root nodule microbial communities of legume samples collected from California USA - Cow pea white BW (SPAdes) (version 2) | ecosystem: Host-associated > Plants > Roots > Nodule | place: USA...
TTTTTTTTATATCTTTTTTTTCAACTTCCATTCCAAGTTACCACATGGAGTGTAATGATTTCATTACATTCTTATGTAGTTTATGCTAGTTCAAATTTAAGGCATGTTTTTGGGTTGTTGTTGGTAAGACATATTCCTTTTCGGCGAATAGAAAAGCAACATTTTATTGATTTCATCGTCACTACTCTGTTTCTAAATACAAATTTGAGAGGTGAAAGTGGGATTTTTGAATTAAGAGAAAAATGATAAAAAATGAGAGAATTTAAATTGAAAATTTATAAATGATACGATGAGTTTGATAAATTAAAAAGATATTTTAACTATTAAAATTAGAAGATTACCATTTTATTTTGATCATAAAAGCAAGTTAAATTAAAACATAATAAGTTTAAATTTTGTTAAAATAAAATGTGAGTTATCATCTAAAATAAAAAAAAAATTAAAATAATAAATTTATATTGAAATAAGTTCAAATTAAATTCAAATAAATTTTGGATGAGTGATTAGTTTAAATATAATAATTATTATTGTTATTATTGTGAAATATGAGTTACTACTTAAAATGAGAAAATTAAAATTAAAAAATTATATTAAATTAAAATGGGATTTGTATTAATTAAGTTGAAATAAAATGTTAATGATTATTTTAAATAAATTATGTAATAATTTGAATTGATGAAATTTTTTTAAATTGAGATGTGGTCATTTAAAGTTAATATAAAAAAAATGGGAGTAATTTGTTAATATAAAGTTCTAATCAATCATTCTCGTGTGCCATTTCATTGGTCTAATAAAAAATAAACCCCTATAATTTATAAGATTTTGTGTTAATTATATCTACCTCTACCAAAATCATTTATAGGTTAAATCATGCCCTTCATCCCTATTTTTTTTTAGGAAAATCTCAATTCGATTCCTTTTTTTTTATGTGTCTTGATTTTGTCCCTATATTAGGAAATTTGATGCAATCAGATTCCTTTTCTTTGTAATGTATAAACAACGTTAAAGAGATGTCACATGTCAGTTCGTAATTTTTGTATTTTTTATTTTTTAAGGAAAATAAAAAAATCGTCACATGTCATGTTGACATTGTGCCATGTGGCAGTGACATTGAGATATGACAGTAACAGTTTCACGTGTCACTGTCACGGTTCTTGTATTTTTATTTTGTCTCAATTCAGTTCCAATTTTTTTTAAATTAAACAATTTCATCTCTATCCAAATTCAAACCAAATTTAATTTGTATTAAATTAAACAATTTCATCTCTATCCAAATTCAAACCAAATTTAATTTTATACAAATGTTATACAAGCATTTTTATTAAAATTGATATTTTTATAAAATATTTTTGACAACATTAGGTTTATTTAAATTTATATTCTACGTTGAATTTCATTTAAAATTGTTTTAAAGATTTTAAAGTTGTTAATAGAAAAAAGTTCAAAATTAATTTCAAGTAACAAATATGCTAAACTTGTTTATCGATTGCATTTCATAAAATAAAATAAATTTATTCACTTTTTCAATTCTTTTAAACAATTGTATATTTTTTAAATGTGTAAAATTTAATAATTTCTATATAAATGTTTGAGTTGGTTTAAAAATAAAAATTTTATAAATTCAAATGTAAAATTTTAAAATAATTTTAAACAATTTTAAAACAATTTAAAACAAATAAATTTAAAATTTGAAAATAATTTTAAATAATGTTCAATGTAAAATATAAATATAAATAATCTTAATATTTTTAAAAATATTTAATAAAAAAAATTTGATATATTTCTGTAACATTTTACAAAAATTAAATTTGGTTTCAATTTGGACATAGATGAAATTTCTTAATTTAAAAAAAAATGAAACTGAATTGAGACAAAATAAAAATACAGAATAAAATTGATAATAAGGCAATGACACGTGGTGTGATAGTGACATGTGGCACTGCACTACCATATCACATGGGATAATGTCAATTTGACATGTGACACTTTTTTAAAAAACATATAAAACATAAAAATAATAAATAAATAAATAAATAATTAAAACTCATAAACTGATATGTGACACTTTTTTAACGTTGTTAATACAATACTAACAATAACAATAAGGATCTGATTGTAACAAATCTCTCAAAATACAGACCAAATTGAGACGCATAAAAAAAAGAGAGATTGATTTAACAAAAATAGAGACAAATGGCGTGATTTAAAGTTTATAATATCTTATGCACCTAAATTTATTTTCATTATTGTATCTTAATATTAACTTAATATAAATGAAATAAATGTCATAAATTAATATCATAATAAATTTTGTACTAATTTTTTTAATATAATTTTTTCATAAATGATAATGTAATAAACCACTTTTACTTGGTAGGAAGGAAGTACAATTTTTTTATTTTTGGGTTAAATTTCTCACATCTTAGATATAATTTTTTCTCATTCTTTGTCTATATTATTTTCCTAGCGTTTGTACAAGTTATAATTACGTATGACTTAGATTGAAATTTACTTATATAATTACAATATCATGTCAATTTTTTTTTCATTGATAACTTAATGATTGGTCCAAGTATAAACTTACGAGTATCATAAAGTACATGTAACCAAAGTTGGGTACGATGAATGTAAGTTTTCTGAAATTGTAAAGGTATGATGTTAGAAGATGTTGGCTTTGAATTTGGGGATGCTCAAGATTCGAACAGCGTGTTACTTAGGCTCCCATGGCTTTGTATTTAGGTTAAATTATAATATTGTCTTTTTTAAAAAACAAAATCAGAAAATCTAGGTTTCAAAGTTTGGAAAATGAGAATTTTTGATCCAATCTTCAATTTTTATATGTTTTTTTTAATTTTTAATTAATCAATTTATTTCGAAATGGTTTGTTAAATGCAAGTTTAGTTAGTCAAAAAGCAAAAAGGTACTCTGAAAAAGAAAAAAAGGATAAAAATGGTACATGCAAAAACAGATGGGGTATTTTGTAATTAAAAATGTGTTCAAATGGTATTCGTTTCTGGTCTCTTCATCTGTTCCTGCACAAAACAAATAAGATAAGTTACGCACAAGTGTCACCTTACCCATGCAATCCGTTATCTCCTCAGTTGGCCTCTTCCCAGTTTGCACATGTCTATTTGGACCCGGGAGGGGTTACCTGCACAAGAGACTCTGAAGCTCAAGTCAGCTAAAACTCTCTAAAAGTCAAATCAGGTGATTAATGAAGTAATGAATGCGTACCTTTAATTACTGGGGTCCACACATATTTATAGAGCATTAATTATGTTTGGCCACATCATGGACTGGGCCCTAGTTTGGGCTGTAAGTGGGCCTGGACCCTAGCCCAGGCCCTTAGTTCGATTATTGTGGGTTCATTGGATATCAGGGGGTTTTGATTTCGCTAAGTCTTTTGGAATGGTCCGATTTGGTTACTTCTCTAGTTGGCTTATGTTGTCTTCGTCCGTGTACTGTCCTAGGTTGGCTTATGTCGTCTTCGTCCGTGCACTGTCCTAGGTTGGCCGCTCCATTAGCAACCTTTGTTATGAGTTTAGGCATGTTTAGGTCTATGCTGGCCCGAGGCGTGTACTTTAGTTGTTTCCGACATATATGTGGGAGTTGTTTGTTGTTATTTATATGGTTAAGTTGGCCAGATACGGTACATCATCCATACAAAGATTCATGGAAGTTTAATCCTTTGAATCTGTCTTTCCAAATGACTGCAAATCAGTTCATCCAAACAACATTGACATTTGCATTTTTATCCTGAGTTAGACTAAATTAACTCAGACAAACACAACATAAAAATGAAAAATTATTATATTTGAATAAAATAATTTATAAAAATAATTCATTTATTTGAATAAATGAAAATCCTTTACACTAAAATAAAAAGTTATTAAATAAATAAATGAAAATCCTTTACACTAAAATAAAAAGTTATTGTATTTGGATAAAGTAATTTATAAAGATAATTCATTTATTTGAATAAATAAAAATCCTTTACACTAAAATAACTTGAATAAAATAATTAGAATGAAATGAAATATAAGAAATTTTGAAAGATATTCACAAAATTTATGTATATTTATTTACATCGATTTATTATTTAATTAGAATTAAATTTCAATTTATAAATTTAAATACAAAAAAATGAAATTAAATATTTATAAGTAGTACAGTCTGAAAAATGAAAACACACTTTTATAATTTTAAGTGAAAGTGTATATAAGTTTTATACATTATTTATTTGATCATGAAACTTATTGATCGAATTAACAATATGGTTAGATGACTTAATTTGAGCGTCGATTAATTTATTTTTTAAAGTTTAATACTTTATAATATAATTTCTTTTAAAATAGCTTAAATATTAATTTCTTAGTAATATAAATTTCAAATTATCTATACAATATTAAAAACTATAAGCGGATCAATAATTGCTGAAATCAAATTAGTTGAATATGAATTTTTAATTGTCTGATTTATTGGTGAATTACATTCACTTTAAATTTTTATTACTATAAAAAAATAATAAATTAATAATTTTATTATATATTATTATATATTGATGGTAACTCCCTAGCCAAAGGGTTAACCACAAAAAGCATGATTAAGCGTATACAAGAAGAGTTAGATTCATATGTAAAAGGTGGGTCCAAACTCTTATTCTCTTAGGCACCTTGGAGAACTCTTAGTAGTGTAGATTTATTTTGGGCTTTGTATATGGGCCTAATAGTGTAGAATTTTTTTTGACCCTATATAATGGGCCAAGTAGCATAGGGTTTTTGGGCCTAAGAAAAGCCCATGAGTTGGAGCGCATTTTCCATTGACTTTACAAAGTCAACATGCGCATATGTAGTAGCTTGGAAGGCAAGGAAGAGAGTGGCCATATGTCATGCTCTCATTGGAGAGTTTTCTTAGTGGCCACATGACACTCTAGGATGGAGAGAATTTTCTACCTTCTTGAGTGGCCAACTGACACTCTAGGAATGGAGAGGATTTTCCACCTTCTTGAGTGGCCACATACTTTGGGAATGGAGAGGATTTCCCACCTCCTTGAGTTTCCACATGTCCTTCTCTTATTGGAGAGGATTTTTACCTGTCTCCAAGCTAGCTAAGTTAGAATTTTTAGAGTTTTGCATCTCCAAATTTGGAGACACTTTAGGCTATAAAAGAGGTGTGTCCCCCTTATAAATTCACTTTGAGATTAGTATAGTTATGCTGCCAAATTGCTTGTGCACACTTGTCTCTAACGTCAAGGCTAGAGCATTCCATGTGGTCTTCTCTAGCCACCCTTCCTTGAGAGCACACCATTTTATCCATTCTCACCATGAAACCGAGAGCTTCCAACCCACACCATCCATGCTTTCATGCTTGCTCATCTTCGTGGATCTCTTCTTCATGCTTTGGATGCACCTAGGTTGAGGAGGGATCCATTAAATTTAGATACAAATAATTTTTAGTTTGTAAAATAAGGTTTAATTTAGTCCGTACAATGACTAATTATTTTGATTTTTAGATTTGATCATTGTTTAATGATTTTTTTATAGTATAATGTGGAGGCTATCATCTTTTTTGGGACTTCTTCCTCCACCTCCAAGCATTTTTTTTTTATACTCCCAAATATTTTGAAAATTTCCAAAATGACCTTTTGACTTTTACCAGTAGTTAGGTAAAAATATTAATTACCCTCTCTATTTAATACCTCACCAACCTGTACCTTTATCATTAAAACTAAATAAAACAAAAAAAATTAAAAATTAATATAAAAATAATTTTAATAAACAATTATAAATAAATCTGGATATATATTTACTAGATGTAAAATATATATATATATATATATATATTATTTTTTTTGAATTTTGTTTTTATATAATGTGTTAAGAGAAATAAATAAAACTAAAACATAAATAAAATTAAAAAAGTAACATATTTTATATATATATATATATATATATATATATATATATATATATATATATATATTGTGTGGGGTGGGGGTGTTGGTGCGGGTGGGTGGAGGCGCGTGCATGTGCATATTTCATTTAATTTTTATATATTGTATTAAGAAAAATAAATTAAAGTAAAACAAAATCATAAACATCCCATTTACTAGTGAAACTATTAAATAAAGAAGTTCATAATTAATAACATAAGACATATAAATCCACACACTAATATAATATATTTATATAGTCATCTAACAAAGATTTAACTATACAAACAATATAAAGAGTTTAAAGGTTTGAACCATTAGGGATTCTATCAAAATTGCACACATTTCGCATCTAACTAACCTAAGCTTCAAGTTAAAGGCTCCTGCACATGCACTGATGCATTAATGCATGCATCATCATCTACTCACACTACATTGTTCATCATAACAAAAGAAAAGAAAAATAAAGCAAGACAAACAAGGAAACAAACAAGGTAAGCTAGTTGAATAAATGATACATATGCATTTTAAAACATTCCATATGCATATAAGTTTTTATTTTAAAATATACAACAGAATCACTCAACATGTGAGATTTTAATCCAAATTATTCTAGACTCAACCTTATTTGGATAGGTGCACTTGAGTTAGACTTGTGAAGCCAAACACCTGTGGTGATAGAAACTTCTTTATCGAACTATAACTCATAAGTTCAATCCTTCTTACAGTAAAAAATAATGGAACCATTTTATGACAAGATCTTCTCTCACTCTCACCACCTAACCATTCTCTTATATATGAGTATGAATAACTAGTATAGTTCAAGATAACCTCACAAAATGGAATATCTATGATCGAATGAAATATGTATTACCTTCACTTGACAAAGATATTCATTGCCTAAAGCAAAAGATATATTAGAAGATCTCTCAAACAAAGAGCTAAATCTTGTTTTTCTTCACCAAATCCCTAAACAAAGCATTGTCAACTCCCTTTGAGAAAAAAAAAAAACTTGAATGGGGTTAGTTAAGAATGATTGGGATCCGAAAGAATACTATTGAAGTGGCTTGAGAAAGAATATTAGTTATGTTAGGAGCACCTTGGTAAAAGAGTACTTGATGAGTTCATATTTTTGCCCTCATTTAATGTTTAATTTTAGGCATTTAATTGAATTTGTGTGCTTAAAAAGTGATTTAATTGACAATTCTAATAATTAGGCTATTTGAGCTTGTGTGATAAAAATGTCTTAAAAAGTGATTTTTAGCTGCATAAATTATTTTTGGATATTTTAACATATGTTAATGCAACTGAAGTTAAGATTAAGCTCATTTAAAGTGGAAAAACCTTTAAATAAGGTTGAAATTTGCAAGTTTTGAAAAAATCACTTGTGCACCCCCTAAATTACATATATACTCTCCTCTTTCAAGTGAACCACCTAAAAACCTTTTCTACACCCCTAATTTTTACTAAGTTGCACCCCTCTTTCCACTCATAAACTAGATGCACTTAGATGTTACCATGTGGCAATCCTCAATTTTCAAATTTGTCCAACCATATGTTGCCACATGTCATCTATCCATCACTAAACATATGAGCCAATAACATGTTGCCACATAATCTCATCTTCTTTTCTTCAAACCCTAAGCACCAACAACAACCTTGAAGCTGACAACCACTACGCGAACGCACAAGCTGCACCATTGTCGTGCCTTCACGTTGCTGCCAACCATGAAATCACGAACGCACACTGCCTGCACCTACATCGGAACCCATTGTTCACAGTTGTAAAGCTTCACTCACCATTGCAACACCATTTTCTGCATTCCTTGCTTCATCAAAACGTGAACAACAGTGGCCACAATCCATGAAGGAGGCAGAAGTTCTAATTCTGGAGAGAGAGGAGATGCCACATGTCAGCTTGTCAATGGATCAAACTTGGTCAAATCTGGTCAAAGACTGGTCAAATGAGAAGGGTTTACGTTCAAATATTCATCTTTTTCGATTTCCCAACAAATTTGGACTATAAGATTGAAAATGGATTACTTAGAAAATTAATGAAAATATTATTTGGTGATAATTTATCAGATATTTTTAAATAATTTATTTATTTAATTATACCATAAATTATTAACCAACTATATTTGTCAAATATTTTTAAAACTAACTGTCTCTCCAAATATTTTTAAATCTTTATCTTTATCTTTATTTTAAAAGATATTTGAGAGATTTTAGCAACATAAAAGCCCAGTCCAAGTCCTATATAAAGAGACCAAGAGAAAGCAAAAAAGACAAGCTCGGGACTTCAGAGTTTAGGAACCCTTAGGGGGGGCTTAATTTCGCTTCCCTTCTCTCTCTACTCTTTTCTTCTATTTTTATTTTATTTTGCATTCTATGGAGTGCTAAACTTCTTGAGTTGATTCCATTGTAATTTCATTATGGATTCTGAGGTTATAATGAAATAATTTCTTTGTTCCTTTCATTATTGTTGAGGTTTTAATTCATCTATGTCTTTTATCTTTGAATCACGTGAAAAATAATGGTTTTTACATCATATCTAATTAGTGAGATTTTTTAATCTATATGCATATCCATCATATGATTTCAAGGTTTTTAATTTTAATTGAGAATTTACTTTGATTAAATTTAGAAAGTTTCATGTGATTAAATGGGTTTTTGCCATTGAGAATGCACTTTGATTGGAGGTTAAAACTTTATCTAAAATTAATCAAGAATGTACTTTAGTTAATTAGCTTTTTGCTTGATTTTAGAGTTAAAAGAATGGACATGATTAAGGATAGTAATATTTAATTGAGAATGTACTTTGGTTAAATTTACTATGATTAATCTACAAAGTTCTTGCTTTTGATTGAGAATTTACTTTGGTTAATAGTGAGAATGTGAACAAATTAATTGAGAATTTACATTGATTAATTTGCTAATCTACAACAATAATTAATTGAGCAATAATCTTTAGATTACCGATGATGGATCTATTTTGCAAAAAATGGTGGAATCAATCTATTTTCTTTACTATTGTTTTTATCCTATTTTATATTTTTCCAATTTTATTTCTTTGTTCCTTATTTCCTTTGATTAACTTTTTTGTATAGTTTTTATAAGAATTAATTTGTTAGAAATCAATTTCGGGTTTCATTGGGAGATGACTTTGGGTTACTTTACCCTTTCTATTCTTGTTGACTACTATCTTAACAATACTGAAGTTGTTATAGATAAGTAGTATTAATTTGATCGCGTCAACGACAATGTTATCTGTACTCAATGGGTTAGCCAAAAGTGGATATGAGAACAAACAATACCCAAGAGATTAGCAAGGAGTGGCTGTGAGCCCAACGAATACTCATATTCTACTTCACAACATTTGTTTGCTTAATAAGAAGCCTATTGGAGATTTATAAGTTGTTTTGTAAGCTCATGTGCACCATAGAATTTGATAAACCAATCTTTTCTTCAGGATGTGACTGTCTTCTCTAGGTTCCTTTTTTATTTCTCTGTTAAACACCTTTATTTTTCCATTGGTTTGTGGATGATATGGGGATGAAATCTTGGGTTTCTCTCCACAATGTTTCAAACATTTTTACAACTGAGTATTACAGAAATGAGATCCCATATCATTGATAAACACTCTTGGAGTACTAAACTTGCATAATATTTTTTCTTCAAAAATTTGACCACAATTTTGGTATATGCTTTTTGAGCCACAATTGCTTCAACCCATTTGGATACATAATGTATTGCTACAAGGATGTACTCATTTGAAAATGAAGGTGGTAGATGTCCCACAAATCAATTTCCTATTAGTTAAACATTTCAACCTTTATAATGTTGTTTAAAGGTGTTTAATGCTTCTTTAAATATCCTCTAACATTCATTGTCGAGCAAAATAAACCATATTGCAACACTTTTGTTGTTGTTATTGTTGTTTCTCCACTAAAATGACCAGCAAAAGGAGAATTATGTCAATGCCACAAAATGTTGTTTGACTCCTCAATTGTGACACATATCCTTGATAGATTATCTTATCCTATCTTGAATAAATGAGAATTATCCCACACAAATTTCCTAGGATCTCTAAAAAGTTTCTTTTTGGTGCCAATTAAAATATTCAAGAATAACACATGTAGCCTTGAAATTTGCCATATCAGCTGTATCCTAAGTAACCATCCAGAAAATAATAAAATTCTTGCCCTAGTTTTCTCTCAAATATTTGATCCATAAAAGACAAAGTAAAATGATCCTTTTTAGTGGCTTGATTCAGTTTTTTATAGTCAACACATATTCTCCAACCAATGATTATTCTAGTAGGAATCAACTCATTGTTATTGCACACAACAATCATGCCTCCTTTTATAGGCTCTACCTGGACTAGACTAACCTAGGAACTGTAAGAAAAAGGATAGACCATCCTTAATTGTTTACTACCTCTTTCATGGTAAAATTTTGTCTCCTCTGAGATTGAGCCAAATGTGTATAGTTTTGTTCGATGTGAATTCTATGAATGTAGTATGAAGGACTCATACCTTTGAGATAAGATAAAACCTAACCTATTACATCCTTATTGGCGTTAAGAACTACAATAAACTTTTCTTTTTCTGCAACAAGGGAGAGCATTGTTGATGACCACTGGTTTGTGCCATCCTTCTTCAAGAAAAAAATATTTGAGATGTCGAGGCAACACCTTCAACTCTAACTTCTTATCTTCATATGCATTTTAATTTGACAATTTTCAGCGTCAACAAATGGAAGTTATTCTTTTGAATCCATATACATTTTCATTTGACAATTGTCTCATCATCCAGGTTTTCATCTTCATAATTTATTGTTAATGCTTTTTCTAGAGAACTGAAAGTGGTCCACTATTTTTTTGTTTCTAGAAAAAGTTCATCGATTTCATTTAGTTTGAAGCATTACTATTTTTCTTTAGGATCTTCATTGCCTCAAAGATATTAAAGTTTACTTTGCCATTTTGCACTTTGACCTTCAAATGGCCATCATCTACATTAATAATGACTTTGGTTGTCTTCATGAAAGGTCTTCTCAAATCAAAGGCACTTCACAATCTTCTTCAATATCCATGATGAAAAAATCTACTGGGAATATGAATTTATCATCTATGACCAAAACATATTCAACTACATTGTACATATACTTCATTAATCTATCAACTAATTATAGTGTCATCCTTGATGGTCTAACTTCCCAATCTCCTATTCGCTTGAACATAGATAGGACATTAAATTGATACTAGTCCTTAAGTCTACTAAGGCTTTGCTTAATGGTAGAGTTCAACTAGTGACTGGAATGGTGAAATTATTAGGATCTTTAGATTTCTAAGTAAATGTCTTATGAATTATAACATTGCATCCTACTTTAAGCTCCATAATCTTTTCTATAATATTCTTTTATATGTAAAAAGTTATTTCATGAATTTTGCATATGTTGGCATTTCCTTCATAACTTCTACAAAGGGTATGTTAATTTGCAACTGCCTAGAGATATTCATGAATCTTGCAAATTCCATTTTTTTGTCTTTCTTTGAAGGATGAGGAGGATATGGTTGATTCTTTAGTTGATCATGTACTTCAATCTTCTCTTTCTTTTTCTTATTCATTTTTTTTTCTTTTTTCCTTTTCCTTTTTCTTATTTTTGTATGTTTGTTTCTTCCCTACTATTTACAATTTTTTGTTCCTTCTTTTTCTTCTCTTCCTAACACTCATTTTTATTTTCTTTTTCTCCTTTCAGTAGAACTTCCTCCTACACGGCCAAGTTATCACCATCCCTATGCCATTTCTCGTAGTTATTGATTTACAATGTTCTTTGGGATTAGTTTGTGTATTAGCTGAGAATTGGCTAACACACCAGTCTAAGAGTTGCTTAGCCAATTATCCAATTCATGTCTCCAAATTTATAATTAAAGCTTTTTGTGTTTTTCTGATTGGACAATGAGGCCTGCATGAATTGCTTTAAAGTCTCATCCAATTTAGTTGTTCTTTCATGCAATGGAGTGTATTATTCTTGTTATTTCTAAAAATGAGGTTATCTTTTAGATGGATCAACATTATGTTCCATGCATAGCATTGGTTTTGATTATTTCTATAACCTTGTGAAAAATTGTTAGCATAAGCATTTTATCAGAGTTACATAATTTAACTTTCCTCTCTAGTTATTAATATAATGGATTTCTTCTACTGAACCAAATTCTAGGTATTGGTATTGGTCATTTGGATGATCTTCACCACAGAAATCACATCTTAGAGGTGGCTACACTTGGTTGACATTCACAAAATGTAGTAGTATTGGCAGTTTGGCCATCTTCTGATGAGTTAAAATTTCATTTTGAACTAGTATAGCATATATTTACATTCGAAACTCCCCTTTGTTCCATGTGATTTTTTTGTTGTGATGAGCTTGCCTATTAGTTGAGGATAAACTAATTTTGATTATTGTGACCTGGTATGCACCTACAACCATCATTGTTCCTCTAGCTGCTGCATCTAATAACATCTTTACTTCTAGATTTAATCCATTGTAAAACATGTTTAATTGATCCACATCCTCAAATCTATTATTAGGACATTTTTTAGAAACAACTAGAAATCTTTCCCATGCTTCATAAAATGGTTCCTCTTACCCTTGCCTGAAAGTAGAAATATTAGATTTAGTACTTACATACTTGGCGAAAAAAATATTTTCAAGAACTTGCTTTCTACGTTAGTCTAACTAGTTAAACTTTAGCTTGACTTAGATTTTATCCACTTCTTAGCTTCTCCAATCAAAGAGAATGGAAATAGCTTCATGTATGCAAGTTCTTCTTGATTTGCTTCAAGTCCTATAGTTGCATAATGTTCATAAAATGTTTCTAAATGACAATAATGATCTTTATGATCTTTGTTTTGCTCATGTATATTCATTTTACTTTCTTTATATGTTGTTCAAATAGTAAATTCTCTACAAAACCTTTCCCTCTCAACATCCTAAATCACACTAAACTTAAGCAAAAGATCAGTGTAGTTTGAGAAATAGTTCACGCACTATTGTAGTGTTTTTGGTTTGGTGATGATAAGTTTACTTTGAAAGTTTGGTGCAAGAATTATGGTTGTGGTTTCTATTTGATTTTATGCAGAATCTCTAATGAATTATATGTTAAAATCCTTAAGTGCAAAGAAATAATGTTGGTGTTATGATATGATGATGAGGTATGGCTGATCATATGACAATGTTATAAGCATGTATGCATGCATGTGATGGGATAATATGAATTCTCTGAAAACCTTAAAGCCAAGAGGGCTCTTTTACCTAAAGGGCTTTATTGAGTCAGGGTAAAAGGGTTTGTTTCAGTAATAAGCCTTTAGCATGAGTTTAGCAAGAGTACTCTTACCCAAGGCTTTATTTAGCGAGTAGAGTTGTTGCTTGTAAGTTTATGGAAAGTAGGGGAAAGACCCTTTTCCAAGCGGCGTTGTTGCACATGAAAGATAGAGCAGTTGGTTATGAGAGAATGTCATATTGTTTGATATTAATTGGTGGAAATATTTTGATGATTGCATGATTGTGGTTGTAGTTTCAACCTGCGATGATCGTATAACTTGTGTGGTACGGGAGTAGATGTTGATGCAGATATAGTTGGAGAAACATAGTTGTGGGGAAGTTTTTGGGATTTTTTGGAAAGAAAAGGGTGTTTTCTTTTGAAATAAGAGATAATAGTTTGACTATTTTTGAATTTGGAGCTAGGAAGAAATTGTAATATGTTTTCTTTTGATGACTTAATATGGTTGGTTTTTTTAACGAGCTTTTATTTTAGAGAATAAAGCTTGTTTTGGATAAGATTTTGGAAAGTGATTTTTAAGATAAAATATTTATGAAGTTTACTATTTTATAGGATGATATCAGAGTTTTATGTTTGAATTTTGGGAGAGAAAAAAATAAAAAATAAACAACAAAAAAATGGAAAATAAGCCATCCTTAGGCTAGCCAAGGTTCAAGGTTGTGTCCTTTCCTACACCAACACATACAATAACCACTAAGTCACAAACTTTCTCATGATATAATGTGTGATACCCTAAACAAATATTACTTGATACAACAAAATATAATTAAAATAAACCATCTGATACTATTCCTAACCACGAGAAAATTTAATATTTTATCGATTCGATTAAAACAAAATCCATAATTCACAAGTACATTATTACAAGTCTGAAATCCGAAAAGCAACTAAAAATAAAAGATAAATCAAAACATAATACTTTAGTAAAATCCCCAAGCTAGACCTCAACTTCATCTCTATGCCTCGCCAACATTGCCTGAAACCACATATGCTTCTGTGTGAAAAGTTACACGATCATCGCTAATCACACACAGAAAGGGTGATCTCAAACAGAATAAAACATGCGTAAATAACATGAATACCTCACCCAAAACAAATAACCTCACTTGGCAAGACTCACACACTTAGAGACCTTATAACAAAAGGTAGATATGTAACCATTGTCTCATAACCTATATGAGACTAGCATATCCAAACACATTGTGATCCTGTTCAACCATGGCCTTAAGGATATAATATGCTTCTACGAACCTGCCCCTTTGTAGTCCAACCTCTACGAACATGCCCATTAGTAGTCCAACCTCTACGAACCTCCCCGCTCGTAGTTCAACATGCGTGAACACATCCAATTACAAACCTCCATGTTCGTAAAACCATCAAGTGTGAGCACAGAACATAGAACCTTCCCGCTCGTATTCACATAAGAGTACCACTAATACGAACCTCCTCGTTCGTATTATTCACATGTCCAAACTCAATTATGCACCTCCCTGCTCGTAATACATTCAAGCATATCCTAGACCCAAGGCCATCACATCTACGCATGCAAAAAAATACAAAACCCACAACCTGTCGTGTTGCAGACTGCCTAGTTACCCCATAACGCCGCTTGGCGCCACACCTCATAAGGCCTCCCTAATTCACCTATCTTCTGGCGGTCCAACAACACCGCTAGGCGCTACACCAGTAACGTTAAATGTATAGTTTTAAGGGTTCTAAAACAATGTCCAAGCACCAAAACATACAAGGCATACATCCAAAATACCTCAGTACATGTTCATGTAACTATATATGACTCATTTGTACAACCACACATCACATACATCAATTATATATAGATACACTTGCATTCACCAACTAAGGCCATACCAACACTTAAATTTAACAAAGAAGCACTCATGTTCATGGAGAACTCAAAACAGAACCCAAACCATGCCTCCAACTCATGCCACATCGAATTTACCTCAAACAACACCTGCAACATTCCAATTATACCAATTCAAATTTAGCATCATCACATGATCATACATTCATACACTAGACTCACAATAATAATAATATGTCCATTTTATATCAATGCCACATACAATAAACAAACTATTGATAATTAAATATTTATTCTTTTATTTATTATTTTCCTAGGTCTTACATAATGCACACCATAAATTTGAAACACATATATTTTGTATTTCATAATTAAATAACATAATTAAAATAAATAAAACATTAACTTAAATCACTCAAATAATTATTCCATGTGTCTTGCAATATTGGACCACGTGACCACTATACCAACAAAAGTTCTCATCTATTAATAATACAATTCAAGGTAGCACAAAAGACAACTTTTTAAATGACCCACGAAAAGCAAAACACACAAAATTAACTCAAAATAGCATTTTGTAACACTCTCTTTGATTGACAAGTGGCACAGCCTCGCGATGACACGTGTCACTCCTTTTCTAAACCCTAATTCCTTCACACTCCACTCTTCTCTCACTCTCTATCGTCAACACTCTTCTCTCACTGTCTCTCTCTGCCCTAACCCTAACAACTTTTCTCTCACTCTCTGCCGTCAACACTCTTCTCTCAATGTCTCTCTCTGTCGTAACCTTAACAACTCTTCTCTCACTCTTTGCCATCACGCTACTTTCCTACTTTCTTTCACTTTCTTCACACTCAACTATTCTCAACCACACCATATTCATCCGCGATCATGTTTTTACATTCTGATTTCCCATTTTTTAGTTTTTTTCCGATCATTTTGTGGTTTTGCCTTCACCTTTTCCTCTTCATGTTTTTTTCTCTCATCTCCGATCATTTTTTTGTTTTGTATTTATGGTTTTTTTAGGTTTTATCCGATGAGTTTTTGTTTTTGCCTTCACCGTTTACTCTTTATATTTTTTCTATCATCTTCGATCATGTTTTCGTTTTGTTTTTATGGTTTTTTTAGGTTTTTCCTGATGAGTTTTTGGTTTTGCCTTCACCATTTACTCTTTATGTTTTTTTTATCATCTCTGATCCTCTCCGATCAGTTTTTCTTTTTTTTATTGTTTTTTAGGTTTTTTCGTATCAGTTTTTGGTTTTGCCTTCACCATTTACTCTTTATGTTTTTTTTATCATCTCTGATCCTCTCCGATCAGTTTTTCTTTTTTTTATTGTTTTTTAGGTTTTTTCGTATCAGTTTTTGGTTTTCCATCATTTTCGACCACTAGGCTGATTTCACATTTTTTATGGTTTCTCCCATCATCTCCGATCATGTTTTGCTTATTTTTTTTAGGGTTTATTTGTATCTTTTTCTGTTTTTGTTGTTTTATTTTTCAATGCTAATTTTTTTGTTTTTACAGGTTGATTTCAGATTTTTTAGGTTTTCTCCGATTAGGTTTTGGTTTTGCCTTCATTGTCTATTCATTTTTACAGGATTATTTAACATTTTTATTGATTACCTATTTTGTAGGTTTTGAAGATTGATATACAAGATGTCTCCAAATGACAGTCATGAGTTTAGTCTGAAGTTTGAACTCATTGGAACTCATTGAGTTCTGTTAAAGTTGGAACAGTGATTATTATTTTTAATTTTGATATGCATTGATATTATTTTCATCTAAATTTATTTTGTTCATCTTTTATTGTCAGTGGTTGTTGATTTCTTGGTTGTTGATGTTGTTGTATTGTATTAGATGTAACAATATTAATACATAATTAGTTTTTAAGTGTATGTTTGATTTTTGTTTTTTGATTTTTTTAAAAGGAATTGCTTAGTTTTCTTCATTGCAACCCAAGGTGGATCTATTTTCTTAGTCAGTGTTTGAATTCAATGCAGAGGAATTAATGTTTTTTATGCAAAAGATATCATTTTAGTTTTGATTTGTAACCTTATAATTTATTTGTAACCTTATGATGGATTTTTTTATGTAGGTTTAGCCATATTTTATGTTGGAGTACTCAGTTAATTAACATCATGTCTTTTCTTTCCTTTATCTTCGATGCAGCTACATGACTGCATCATGTTATTTCTTTCCTTTTTCAGCTTTGTGATCTCTTCATAGTTTTGTTTTTCTTCTTTCCTTTTTCTTCTTTGTTGTCTTCATATTTCCTTTTCTTGAAACCTTCAAACAATATCTTTATTTCCTTTTAAATGTCCTGCAGGTTTTATTTTTCTTTTGCTGTCTGCCAAATTTTCCTTTTATTCCACAACATTAAGCCGTGTGAAAAAGAGCTTTTGTTTTTTTCTCTATTCTTCATATGTTTGACTAGTTGTTCTTCCCACATTTTACTCTTTTTGGGAAACCAAAACCAGAGTATGCGTATGGTTTTGGTTTGAATGAACCATAGTATGCATTTCATAAAAGTTGTTTTTCTTTCTTTTGTCCTATTCATATGTTTGACAGTTGCTTATCCCAATTTTTACTGAACTTGTGTAACCAAGACCACAACATGCGTACGGTTTTACTTTTGATGTATTATCTCTACAAATACATTAGACTATTCTTATGTTTTTATGTTCTATACAAATACATCTATCCACAACTTCCTTTCTTCACTATTGTCTAATTTTCCGTTTTCTTTACACCATGTCTGCTTTGAAAAAACAAACCTAGTCATTACAAGAACTGGACCCGGAGAAGGAAAGCTGGAATATTGTTGCAAGAGTGGTAAGGTTATGGTTTGTAGAAGATTACACAAAAGGAAAATCTCCATTTTCCATGGCGATTGTTCTTCAAGACAAAGAGGTACTATACCATACTATAAACGTCCGTCATTTTTTTTTAGTTTTCTTAATTTTTTTAGTTTCCATGTTATATTATAATGTGATATATGAAATTGTTTTTGCAGGGTGTCCTAATCCATGCGTCTGTTAGACGCACACTGATATACAAATTTCAATCTGAAATCAAAGAGGATAAGGTTTACTCTATTAAGTCTTTTAGTGTTGCATGTAATGGTGGTTCTTATAGAACTTCAAATCATGCCTATAAGATCAACTTCCAATTTGGAACCAAGGTCAATTTGGTAGAATCTACCTTAGTTCCCAATATTAGTACTGCATACACCCCTTTTTCAACCATCAAAGCACCTGGTTTTGACACAGATTACTTAGTTAGTAAGTATATTACTTTTTTTTTTCTTCTTTGCGTTTAAATTTTTATTCGTGTTTTATTTTTTTTTTGTTTTATTTTTGTTTAGATGTCATTGGAATGTTTACTGGTGTTGGAATAGAGAGAGAGTTAGAGAAAGTTGGTAAGAAGACCAAGATGAATGTCATCCTTATTGAATCTGATGGGTAAGAATATTGTTCTTCTTTTATTTTATGTTTAACATTATTCTTATCTAATGAAATTTTACATCATGCAATAGTTATCAACTGGAGTATACTTTATTTGGTCAATATGTTGATATGTTAAATGCATTTCTTGCCTCTGGAGAGGATCAATATGTTGTCATTGCTTTACATTATTACAAAGTCAAGATCTTCCAAGGTAACTAACTTTTTGACATTTTTTACAAATGTAGTAATTTTTTAAAAAGTGTTTGACATATTTATATATTTTATAGATAAAGTTTCTATTCAAAACTGTATGAACTGTACGAGGATAATTTTTAACTATGATGGTGAAGATGCTACGAAGTTGAAAAAAATGAAAGTACATTTTGCATTTTTTGATTTTTGTTTAATTTGCCTTTTTTTTGTAGGATGTGGGATAGTACTGAATCTCCTTCTCAACCTCTTACCCAACTTGGTCAGTCTTCAAAAGTTAGCTTAGAAGAAGATTTCATTAAGCTGCATCCTAGATGCTTAATTAAAGGTCTCAAAGATTTTAAACAGGTTGAATTTTTTTCCTTTCTCTTTCATTTAAATTGTTTAGTTTGAATATTGTGCTTTATATTGTTGCATTATTTATGTTCCAAGAAAGTACTTTTGTAGTGAAGGCTACTATCAAACATGTTCTAGATCATGATGATTGGTGGTACACAGCATGTATCTGCAACAAAGCTGTTTATCCTGACTCCAAAATGTTTTTTTGTGAGAAATGTAACAAACATGTCATTAAGGTTACACCTAGGTAATATTATTAATCTTCATAATTCTTATTTCTCTAATTTTACTAATTTTACTAATAGACAAATTTGAATAAATCACTAATGTTCTATTTTTCTTTGCTTAGGTTTAAACTTAGACTTCGTGTAATTGATGCTACTGATTCTACAACTTTTGTTGTATTTGATCGTGATGCAAGTGCAATGTTGAAGAAATCATGCTCTGATATTCTTGACTTACAAGACAAGGTTAAGTATCCTATATATTGAAATAAATCATGATGAAATTATTTTTCATTCATTTCAATCATTTGCATTTCTACTTCTTTTTATAGAACACTGCTGCTGGTAACTTGCCTAAAGAGTTTGAAGTCCTCATTGATAAGACCTATCTGTTCAAAGTTGAGTGCAAGAATGATTATAATAGCAAATTTGAGCAATCATTTAGAGTTAAAAAAGTCTGCATGGATGAAAAAATCATTGAAAGCTTTACTGATGTTGAACTTAAGTCTTTGGTAAGATCTGATTTATTTCTGTTTATATTTTTTCATATATGTAGTTTTATTTTTACTATTTTTTGACTTTACTATATTTGTTAGGATGTATACTCTGCAAATGAAGAAGAAAGTAAACTTAAGCAGATTACAAATGAGATTGCACCTGATACCATTGCAGAGGTATGTTAATATTACAACTATACTTATTTTTCTAAATGTTTTTATATGCTAACTTTTTCAAGTTTATTTTTAGGATTTGCTGCTCAAATTCACTGAAGAATCAAATGATGTTGAGCCTGTAAGTGATCATTTGAACACTATAGAATCAAGCCCTGTTTCTACAGTGGAAGCTTTTGTCAATCAACCTTTAATTGATGTTGAAAATGATGACTTAACCCATAAAGAATCATCTCATTTGGATAATCTTAGCTTTGATTTGGCTACCAAAGCACGTGTCCCGGCAATTAAAAGGCAGAATCGATCTGCGGCTCAAGAAAACAAGAAGATCCCAGTGAAGATGTTGAAGAAGAACATCAAGATTGAAAAGTGAATGAAATTTGTACTAGACTTTATTTGTGTTTTTATCTTGGTTATGTTTTATTTTTTGGAAAACATTTGCTGATACTCATGACCAATATGTTTTGTTGTTCTTAAGTTATCATTTCCAAAACATTGACGTGAAGTTTCTCTTTATTTATTTATCAATTATATTACTTATTGCTGAACATGATTGACTTTTTATTTGTGCATTCACAATTTGCTAGCAGAGTGAAACTGTGTTGATATTATTTTCTATTATCAACACCTTAATCATGCTAGCTACATCAAAGGAATTGTATTGTATTTCTATTTGTATTTTGTTTTAAAAGATTTTACTCTTTCAACATTTCTTTACATTTCAATGTTATCAATCAATTATGCGTAAATATATTTTTCAGGTTACATACATATAGTATTTATGTTTTGTTTTCTGTTGATTTGTAAACAGCGTTATATCTTGCTAGCTAAATCTGAATGTGTTGATATTATTTATTTTGTCAACTACACTATCATGCTAGCTACAATTTCTTTTGTTCTTTAGTTTTCATTTTTAAAACATTCATTTCAAAAGATTTTAGTCTTTCAGCATTTGTTTACATTTCAATATTAGCAATCATTAATTCGGAAAAATATATTTTATGTTACATACATGTACTATTATTTTTTGATGTGTGTGTTGATATGTTGCTAGCTTAAATTCAATGTGTTGATATTATTTTTTTGTGTCAACTACACTATCATGCTAGCTACATCAAACAGATTAAGTTTGCTCTATACTGCATGTTTTGACTACATTTTATTATTTAAAAATCATTTCTGAAGACAATAAATTTTTGAATTCTAATTCTAATTAACCAAAACAAAATCAAGCGTTCATTGAAAATTTACACCATCAATTAATTTATTTCATTTTTTGGAACGAATTTATTTGTAATTTTTTCTTTTGTAATCCATGAATACAAGAACTAGCATTTTATTGATTATTATCCATTTGTATTGCTGTTTGAAATTCTAATTTTTACTTTTGTTTCGAAATTTAAATTTTATCACTAATTAAAGAATGTGTAATATTTGAAATTTGTATTAAATATTATTTATTATTTATTATTTGATGTATTTAATTTTTTTGTATTATTCTTTCAACTATTAATTATAATTAGCAACATCTATAAATTTCTAATTTTTTTATTTTTTAAAAATTTGACAATATATATTTTTTAATATTTTATTTTACGTCAATTTTGATATTACTCTTTAAACTTACAAATTGTTTTTTTTTAATTTAATCTTTATTCTTTTCATTTTTTAAAGTTTATATTATTATTTTTTTAATATTATATTGGCCTTAATTTTTTATACGACTCTTTAAACTTCATTTAATGTTCTTTATTTAATCTTTATTTTGAATTGTTAATTTATACATACGAAAGCATTAAAGAAATAAATTTTATTGGTTAAGTAATTAGAATTTGAAACAGTGTTTGTTATGTATAAAACTGTTGAGTATCCATCAAGTTTTGTTCATTATCCATCAACCAAACAGAACGGTCACTTTCCTTCACTGTTCATGGATACGTCTCCTTCACCCTCCATGGATACCTCTGTCCCTATGTCTGCCAGAAGAACCTTAGGAAGGTTCACTACAATGCATTTTGTTCATAATCAGGTATGTTTTGTTTACAAGAACTTGAAATATATGTTCGTTCTTCAAAATGAGACATTTCAAATGCACTGTAAATTTATTTGCTTCATTCAAGCATTCATTTTTTGAAACAGTCTTCCAACCCTTATTTTTTTTGGTTTTTTTACATAAAAATCAAAACTTTACTTTATAATCGTTTAAATCTATGCTTTTTCTTTTTCTTCTTCACTTTTCATCTTTGTCTAACTGTTTCTTCTTTCATCAAACATGCATCTCTTTTTGCTTTTTATATTTCAATTTATTTTTCTTCTTTTTTTCTTCTTCGTTACAAAACTTTTTTGTGTTATCAAAAAATTTTAAGTTTCCAATAATAGTTTAAATTTTCAAAATTCTACTTCCGTAAGCAAAGTTTTTTTTTACTTTGTTGTATATCTGACGTATTCTCTGTCTTTCTTTCATTATCAGTTTAATATTTCCTTACATTCAGTTTATTACAGTAATTTTTTCAAATTTTATTGACCCTATTTTTTCTTTGTTGACCATTGCAATTTTAGGAGTTCGGTGATGTTGATCGTATGTTTGTTGCTATGTTTGCTAAAGAATTAGGACCTGTTTGGCAGTTGGAAGATATTAAAGGGAATCGCCATCAGTTAACTTATAATATGCATGTTAATAATCCATTGCTGACTGATGGTTGGTCTACCCTAAGAGTTTTTTATAAATTGCAGCATATCCATCAAATCATATTCAGATATGTTGGAAACTCAACATTTCAAATTACTGTATTCTCTGGCATGACTGCAATCTCAACTGCCGCCAAATTTCTGACAAACATACATCGATTGCGATCAAAATAATTTTTTGGAGTGAAATTGACAAAATCTCAAAGCCAAGCTAGCCATCTGGTGAACAATTTGCTTTTATATTAGTTTTTATATTCTATCCACTTCATAGAAGTTTTTATTTATTTAACTATTAATTTTTTGCAGGACCTACCAACTGACTTTGCAGCTTATGTTCGCAAACGTAGATTCAAGAGGTTGGAATTGCAGGGATCGACCAACACATGCATTGTTCAGTGTAAGCTTTTGGTGCGTAATTCACCTAAGAAGTCCACTAAGATTGGAAAGGGATGGAAGGACTTTTGCATATTCAATCGGTTGAAAGAAGAGGATGTTATTGTGTTTCCAGCTCACAACCAAATGAGAAAGAAGAAGATAAAACTCTATGTCAAAAAAGAGTTTAGCTTTTAATATTTTACTTTTCTTTTATTCACTTTAGATGGTATTTATGTTTTTTGTTTTCACTTTCAAGCAAGTTTGCTTTGTTTTGGTTTGTAAGACTCCATCCATCGTCATTTTGTCGCTTTTAATAAGTAGAAGCTATATCTAAAAGTATTATCTGTATGTTAATTTTGGTGAACTTTAATATTTTACTTACTTTGATTTTACTTATTTTCATGTTTCAAATTATTTATTATAGTTATATATTACTTTTATATATATTTCTTAAAAAAACATCATTAGAACTAAGATTTATTTTAATATTAATGTTATACAAAGAATATTCATTTGTGATAATAAAAATTATTAACAAATTTAATTTTTTTTAAAATTTTTTAACACAGGATTGAAGTTGTAAATATTGCTAACATTATAATTTTGTTATCTTTGTATTGTAATACTATCTAAGAACATTATTTGTTTTATAAAAACAATGCAATAAAATAAATTTAATTTGTTACTCTCCAACACACGTGTATTCAAAGTTGTAGTTAAATAGCACGTGTATTCATTTTTTATCAAAGGACAATTAAAATTACATTCAGCTGTCATTCTTTTTCTTTGACCTCATTTTTCAAAAAGTATTTCCATTAGTTTCATGGTAAAGTAAATGTAGAACAAATTTCTACTTTCATGGTTGACTATTATCAAGCATAGTACTTTTGTGTTGGTCCATAAAGGTATTATAGCACATATGCAAAGTCTGAACAGAAGCATATCAGTGTCTGCAAATCATGAATTTGGACATTTCATATTAAAAGGTACATTGTTCCAGATATTGATCAAAAGGTACAATTTCCATATTAGTGACTTGGTTGTTCTTTTTTATAAAAAGATTGTACTTACATTATCTACCTTAGGAATATTCAGCATGGAAAACTGACTATGTCCCTTTATATTCAACACATCCTCCAACAAAATGTTTATTTTATTGAAATTTTCTTCAATGTGTAAACAAACAAAACAGCAAGTGTATGTATAAACTTCTGGAAACATAACACCAAGTGTATGCATAACAACAATTGTATGCATAAACAAACATAAATACATTTACTTATCTCCAATATGCAAGAAGAAAAAGGAAGAGCATTGTGTCAACAAAGATTTCAAATATGATTATGAACGCCTCAGGTAAAATAAACTTTTTGAGGTATTCATTTGTTCTTAAAACTTCTTACCAATAGATACATTTACTTATCTCCAATAGAATAACATAAACATTCAGTTGTACATTTACCAACACAGTTTTTTATTTTGTTTTCTTCACTGCAGATACCAATAAGGGCAAATCCATTCACAGTGAAGCATTTTGTTCTGGAAATACTACACCTTTTTCTCATTATACAGATTTTGGTAATGATTTTTTCCTTCAATACAAATTGTTTTAATCACTGTCTATTCAGTGATACTGTATAATTTTGACATTGTTACTTAATACATCTCTTACAGATAAGTTGTGTTCTTAATATTTTTTTAGGGATTCATAAAAAAAATGCAACAAATGTAATTAATTTATTACTTGGATTGCATACTTAGATTGCTTTTAGTGCTAAAGCTTAACAGTTTGGATTACATTGTTTAACAGTTTGGATTACATTACTATGTTTAACCATTTTCGCAGTATGGAATGAAAATATTACCCCAAATTCAACTATCAACAACTCCTTTACTGTCAATGAAGATAGACACCTCCATGCTCAAGCAATTCAATCTTCAAATAGAAAGCCATTGTCGTGGTAAGTTTGTTCACTAAATTCAAATTTCATTCAAATTCCCAACAATGAAATTGAAATGCACAATGTGTCATTCATCTTTATATTTAATGTAATCTTTATATTTTAAAGTGGATACATTTTTTTTTTTAATTTTGCAAAGATTGACCAACTTAATTATAATAATGCATGAGCCAGAAGGAAAGTTATTAGGAATCAGAAGATTGCAGAAAAAAGTAATATTTTATCTTTATTTCAATTCCTTTAATATTTTTTGTATTACTAATATTTACTAACATTTCATGTAAAGAAATTCATGGTTCTACCTCCATTGGATCTAGAATTGTTTGTAATTCAATTGAAATCACCAATGGTCCAATTTTGCACAAGACCAACATTAACAACAAAGGTAACAATCCAAATTGTATTCCAAGTTACAAACTAATATATCATCATTTTATATTTCATGTCTATACTTGCAGATATGGTTCAAAGTGACTATCATAATACACAACCATTGTTGGATAAAATTACTAACAGGTTAGATCAAGAATTTGTTGGTAATAGCTTCATTCCTGCTTCTGTGGATTCTTCTTCTTATTCTGAAGTTGTTAATCTTTTTTATGTTGAAGAGAACCAAAGTCATGGTAATTTGTACTATTAACAAAATTAATTTGAATACTTTAATTACTTTTATTGTTTCAAATTCATGTTGCTAATGTTTAAATCAATATTTAGACATATGTAAGCTGCAATCCTATACCAGTGCAAGATCAAGTCAATCATCTCTATTTAAAAGCTGTAAAATTGGGGCAGCCTTGTCTTCAGGATGTTATTACACCTATTTCAAAGATATTGGATTTTAACAATAATTCTAATGAAGATGAGAATCATAATGCTTGATTATAAAAAATAAATTAATATTTTTTTATTTACCTTTATTATTAATTGTTTTTTTAGTTTATTTCAGATTATCTTTTTGGGCCTTTCTCCTCTGATTTGTATTCAAGAGCTGAAGTTCAAGGTTTAACACAACTTTTTAGCCAATTTATATTATTATACTGTACATATAAATATAAATATCTTTTAATTAATAACATATTGTTTTTTAGGTACTTAGCACAAGTTGATGTAGGGGACTGTTCCGTTGAGTGTCCTTATTGTCAAGCTCAATTGTGGTATGAAGAAAGATCTAATAAATGCAAAAGATTAAAACAAGTTGATTTTTCTCTTTGTTGTCAAAAGGGAAAAGTCCAACTTCCATTGTTGAAGAAACCTCCTCAATTGCTTCAAAAGTTGTTGAAAGGTGAAGACACTACAAGCCAACATTTCTTACAGTACATAAGAAGCTACAACAACATGTTCTCATTTACATCAATTGGTGCGAAGATTCATTCCTCAATCAATGATGGATGTGGTCCTCCTCAGTTTATTCTTAGTGGTCAAAATTACCATCGCATTGGAAGTTTATTGCCCGATAAAGGATCAAGTCCAAAATTTGCACAACTATATATTTATGACACAGAAAATGAAACAACAAACAGAGTTAGTCACTTTGGGTATGCCTACATACTTTTTTTTATGAATCATTTTGTATATTATTTATCCTTTTGTAATTTTATAGGTCTAATATACAACAATCCATATTTGATAAATCATTGATAGAAGAGTTGAAAAACATGATTGACAAACACAATGTTCTTGCTCAATCATTCAAAAAAGTAAGAGATTTTATACATGATGATGACCGATCAGATTTTGGATTGAGGTTGTTTAGACATCGCTTTAAGGATCCTAGAGTATACAATACCTGAATAGCAGATGAAGTCGCAGCATTAATAGTTGGTGATTTGAGCACTTTAGATGTAGGAAGAGACATCATTGTCAAGAAAGTTTGTGGTCAGTTAAAGAGACTACATGAAACTCATACATGTGTCTTTCCTCTGCAATATCCTTTGATTTTTCCATATGGAGAGGATGGTTATCAAGAGGATATTCCATAGAGATTGTCAAAGATATGGTCAAAGTAGAAAGAGAATTCAGATTTCTTTACGAGAATTCATTGCTTTCAGAATACAAGATAGAAAGGTTGAATTTGGTAACGTTATACACTCACGTAGATTGTTTCAACAATTTTTAGTGGACACCTACACAATGATTGAAGCCCAAAGGTTGTCTTTTATAAGAAATAATCAAAAACTCATTCGTTGTGATATTCTAAATGGGTTACAAGAAGTTGTTAACAAAGGTGAAACTGATCCTTCTTCCATTGGAAAGCGTATAGTTTTGCCAGTTTCATTTACAAGTGGCATGAGTTACATGTTCAATAATTGCCAAGATGCTATGGCCATTTGTAAGAGGTATGGCTATCCAGATTTGTTTATAACAATCACATGTAATGTCAATTGGCCTGAAATTCTTGATTTTGTAAAATCAAGAGGTTTAACTACTTCAGATAGGCCAAACATTGTTTGTAAAGTTTTTAAAATGAAATTAGACCAAATGATGACAAATTTCAAGAAGAATAATTTCTTTGGCAAAGTCAATGCAGGTACACAAACTACATTTCCATCATTTTGATTTTTTACCGCCAATTGTTTTGTATAATAATTATCTTCAAATTATAGGTATGTATACAATTGAATTTCAAAAGAGAGGTCTACCACATGCTCATATATTGTTATGGTTGAGTGACTCAAACAAGTTAGAAAATGCAAAGCACATAGATGAAGTAATCTCTGCTGAACTTCCTCATCCAGATCTGTATCCAAAACTTTCAAAGGCTGTTAAAACATATATGATACATGGTCTGTGCAGAGCTGCTAGATTCAACTCACCATGCATGAAAGAAGGTCGGTGTTCTAAATTTTTTCCTAAAAAATTTAGACATAAAACTACAATTGATGAGGATGGATATCCTGTATATAGGCGTAGAGATGATGGTTTATTTGTGTTGAAAAATGGACATAAATTAGGTAATGGAAATGTTGTGCCTTATAGTCCTCTTCTCTTAATGAGATATCAAGCTCATGTTAATACAGAATATTGCAACAAATCAAACTCAATCAAGTATTTGTTCAAATACGTCAACAAAGGTCCTGATAGAGCCACAATGAAAATTACAGACAAAGAGAATGATTCTACAGAAGTCCGTATTGTTGATGAGATTAAAAGATATTATGATTGTAGATATTTATCTCCATGTGAAGCAGTTTGGAGAATTTTTGGATTTGATATCCATCATAGATGGCCTGCTGTTCAGCGTTTAACTTTTCACCTACAAGATCAGCAAACAGTTTTGTTTAAAGATGATGATAGAATTGATGATGTATTGGAGAGGAATGACAACATCAATACCATGTTTCTAGCTTGGTTTGAAGCTAACAAAAAATATGAGGAAGGAAGGAACTTGACCTATGCTGAATTTCCAACAAAGTTTGTTTGGATGTCTCAACAAAGGAAATGGAAACCAAGAAAGCAGGGTTATAGTATTGGAAGACTGACATATGTTCCTCCAGGATCGGGTGAATGCTATTACATGAGAATCTTACTGACAAAACAAAAAGGTTGTATTAATCATGATAGTATAAAGACAATTAATGGTAAAACATTCTCTACATACCAAGAGGCTTGCCAGGAATTGGGATTATTGGCAGATGACAAAGAATTCATTGATGCTATTAAAGAGGCTAGCCATCTTGCATCTGGAAATCAACTTAGAAGATTATTTGTGTCTTTGTTAATCATGAATACAATGTCAAAGCCAAAAGTTGTTTGGGATGCAACTTGGAATTTATTGGCAGATGGTATCCTATACCAAAGAAGGAAACACTTGAACATACCAGGTAGTAAATATAAATAATCTCCATTCTTTATTCCATATTTTTTTATTCATGACATGTTATTTTTTTTTTAGGTTTTCAAATGGAAGAACATGATTTACACAATCTGTGTCTTCTAGAAGTAGAAGAACTTCTAAACTCCAATGGGCGATCTTTAACAGATTATAGTTCCCTTCCTCAACCTGATTTGTGTCATTCATTGAAATTTAATAACAGGTTCATTATTGATGAATTGAATTATGATAAAGAAGAAATGGAGAAGCTACATCACTCTCTATTGCAGTCAATCACTAATGAGCAACTACATGTTTATAAAAGAATTATGACAGCAGTGAATTCAAATGTAGGAAATTTTTTTTTCTTATATGGTTATGGTGGGACTGGAAAAACATATTTGTGGAAACTTTTGTCAGCTGCTGTTAGAGCAAAGGGAATGATTGCGCTTAATGTAGCTTCAAGCGGTATTGCATCTTTATTGCTTCCTGGAGGTAAAACTGCTCATTCTACTTTTTGCATACCACTAGCAATCAATGATGAATCAACGTGCAACATCAGTCAAGGAAGTCTTCGTGCTAAACTATTGATGGAAACAAAACTTATCATATGGGATGAAGCTCCTATGATGAATAAGTTATGTTTCCAAGCTTTTGATAGAACATTGAGAGACATTATGAGAGCTACAAATAAAGATAATGCTGACAAACCATTTGGTGGAAAGGTTGTTGTCTTGGGCGGTGATTTTAGACAAATCTTGCCAGTAGTAAGAAAGGGATCAAGGTATGATATTGTCAATTCAGCAATTAATTACTCTGATTTGTGGCAATATTGCACAGTTCTTAGGCTATCACAAAACATGAGGTTAAAATGTGCTGTTTCTAATGAAAGTGCAATACATATAAAAGAATTTGCTGATTGGATTCTTAAAATTGGAGATGGAAATATGAATTTCAATGAAAGTGGTGAAGCCAACATTTCAATACCAACAGATCTTCTAATTCCAGAAA
>Ga0209589_1002921_pt1 | contig 29832 bp, 14 predicted proteins | sample CowpeawhiteBW_FD_187525 | JGI IMG/M metagenome (GOLD analysis project Ga0209589, IMG submission 187525) | Root nodule microbial communities of legume samples collected from California USA - Cow pea white BW (SPAdes) (version 2) | ecosystem: Host-associated > Plants > Roots > Nodule | place: USA...
ACATATATATATATATACATACATACATATATATACATATATATATATATATATATATATATATATATATAAACTACTAAACTTAATTATCAAGATAAATGTCAATGACGTCGGACTCACTGAATGTGTGTCCTTGTGGTGGTTTCTAGGCTTTGTAAAGTCCAGTCTTAAGGAGTTATCACTCAACCACACAAAAGGTTGGTTCCTTTCGTGCCTAGGACCAAACAAGTTTATTGACTAGGACCTCGTACTACTTTCACCACATGACCTATTATACTCTATTTGAGTGTGAATGGTTAGAGTATCAAGATACCTCCTTACTAACATTCATCACGTTAATGCATAATGGTACCACAAAAGAATTTCTCCTTGAAATTTTTTAAACACCATCCTCATTCATGTCCACAACAACATCTTCACCTCAATTAAAAACAATCCACATCATGAACATACATAAGGTCCATTATAAAATTCATCTTAAACTGCCAAAGAAGAAAAAATATTCAACATACAAACTAAAGCTCAAAGGTGACACTTAGCGCCAAACCTTGCAAAAAATGGTGATCGTGGCATTTTTGGCGGTTAGTGTTATTCTTCTTACAAAAAGTTGTGCTCAACAACACTTTCTGGTGCTCGACGTCCTAAAGCTAAAATGCTTCAGACCTGTAGTATAAAGATGACGCTCAATAGTGCCATGTGCCTTGTTGTCGCTCAATGCCACAACATTCATAAATTTTGGCGCTCAATGGCAAAAGTTGGAACTCAACACCCTAGAGCTAAAATGCTCCCAGACCTGCATAACAAGGTTGGCACTCAGCGCCAATCTACCATTGCTCAACGTTGTATCAAATATCAACCAATGAAAATGTGATTTGGGAAAAATGGGACTTGTTCAACTGATCAATTTGGTACTTCCCTTTTGGTGCTTTGGTAAAAAACAAATTTAAAACATTGGACTTGCACCAGTTCGCTCAATTGCTCAGGTTCTAATTCCCTCAATCAACACAAAATCAACCAAAACACTCCAGCATGAAACAATCATCCAAACCAAGAAAATAAAATTAGTCATGCACACCAAATCAAATTCATCATAGCAACCAAACTTCATCCTCAAAATGAAATCAATCATCAACGTGTAAAACATCAAATTGATAAAACTCACGAACACAAATCAAGACTAGCTTCCCTTATATGTGTGTGTTTGTTAGCTATTTGTCTTGCATTATTAATTTTATAATATTCTATTTAGTAATTTTATACTATTAAATAAAATGTTACAAAAAATTAAATTAATCAATTTAACCTTAATATTATTTTTCTAATCATGTACAAAGTTGACACAAATTAAATATTTATTACTATGTTATTAAGTAATACATATTTACTTATATTTTTTATATAACATGTTTTACCAAAATAAAATACTACAATGAAATATTAATTATTTTTTATCTGCATAAAGTTTATGAATTTAACTAATATGATAAGAATTCTCAATTTACAGTTAACTAATTTTACATTCTGCGTCAAATAATTAAGTAATGTGTAAATATAAAAGTTGCTCACATAAGCATAAGTAATTAAGTAGATAAACTAATGCTTTTGAGGCTTTTAAATTTTACGATCAATTTTTTTTAGTAAACTAAATAAATTTCGAAAAAAATGGTAAAAAGTACAACTAACAATCTTAACATGTGTATATTTGAATAGTCGAATAGATAATTTTTCGTTGAAATCTTACATTTCAATTTAATAAGATTAATATATATATATATATATATATATATATATATATATAAAATTAATTAGTCAATGAAATGGCTTAATTGACTTTTAATTTTTAAAATGTTCTATCTATTTTCAATTGAGTTTATACTAACTTTTTTATTGTGTTCACTGCAAGAAAATCCTCAATTATAAACTAATTTTAGAAATAAGAAACAGTTAGTGTACTGACCAATTTAGATACCAATTTACAAAATTAAAAATCATTGATTACTAAAATAGTTTCTATTATAAATAAAAAATTATAATTACTCATTAAATTGATAACTAATTAATTAGAGACCAATTTAGAAACTAAATCATTTTGGTAGCCAAAACTTAAGTAGCTAATTTTTAGTGACCAATTTCCTTTGGTAGTCAAAACCATGGTAACTAATTAGTGACCAATTATAATTTTTTATTCATAATATTAATTATTTTAGTAACTAATTTTTTTAAATTAGTATTGAAAATGGTTCTATAGTTACTAATTATTATTGGTCACTAAAATTTGTTAGATTTAGAAGTTTATTAGCTGTTCAAAATTTATATTTTTTAATTTGTTTAATTTATCTTTTGTTAATTGAAGGATATATGATTATTATCTTGTCATCTGACTACTTCTCGAAGATTTTATTCAATACTTGTTTTATTTTTAGTGAACTAAATGGTGTGGATTCTTTCTGAATTAGACTAACAAATCAATGTTTTTCGATATAAATTAGAATCCTTTAATTTAGGACTCTAGAATTAACACAAAGTTGATTTGCAATCTATTTATATCGTGGATCAACTTTACAAAAACATTCTATTTGCTAAATTCTTTTTTTATGTGAATATCAATATCAATGTAGAATTCATGCCTTTCTTTTCGATAATATTTTTTTTTTGTGGTTTTAGATTAAAAGTAGAATACTGTAAATGGAGATTAAATATAGTAAAAAAGAATAAAGAAGATGAAGATGGATTGAAATGAAATTTCTTAACAAATTGAAAATGTAAAGGTGCAAGAATGTAAATTGTAGGAAAATAAATTATCAAAAATAAAACAAAAATTAGTAAAGAAAATAAATAAAAGTGATGACCCAAATTGCAAATATCATCGTTAGATTTGTCATCTTATCTTTATTATGCGTAATAAGTTCATGTTTTGAACAATTTCTTATATTCTTACTTATCCTTGTTATATTTATCAAAATCTTATGAGTCTTTATTTTTATATAGTGCTTTACTCTCTCAAATTCGAAATCGATATAATAAAATCAATAAAACACAAAAAGAACTATATATTAATTGTATTTTTATATATATATATATATATATATATATATATATATATATATATATATATATATATTCTCAAATTTATCATGTTTTTTTAAGATTTAACATTCTCATCAAATCTCATTAAATTCACTTTTTCCAAATCTATCTTTAAAAAACAAACCAACCTAAATAACCCTAATTTATAATTATCTCATTATTTAAGATGCTATTAATTAAAATATAAAAAAACATTTTATCACTTTATAAAAAAATACACTATTATTTTATATTAATTACAAATCATCACACTTTCTTATACTTTTTATCTAATACTTATAATAAAATGTCACAAAAAGTAATTAAATTTACAATAACTTTAAAATTTAATTAACTCCTTTTAAATTTATTCCAGTTCCGGTGACGTGGAAGAAAAAAAATCCGACCCGTATTTGAAACTCCATGGAGTCTTCTTGGTAAAAATAAAAAAGTCGACCATAAATTAAAATGAAAGGAAAAGTCTAATTCCTTTTTTTTTTTCTTAATGTGAGTATCTACTTAATTTTTCTAGTGGTGAAGTACAGATTGACCTGCAAAAGTGGGCACTGCCTAACCGTAGATGATAAGCAATGACAACATAGGGTTCTCGTGATCTTTACAAAAGAGAGCTTAAAAAATCAAACTAAATAATTTCTTTTAAAAAAAAGAAAAAAAAAATCCTCCATCTCTGATCCTACTATGTTACCATTTTGTAGTTTTCGATAATTTGACCTAGACAATAATTTTCAATGTCCCCCTAGGAAGAGTTCAGATTGCAAGAAAGCGTAGTAGTTAGCTCTCTCATCTTCAAGCTCCCACAGTTTGTCACACAGAGATGAAAACCCATGTTCACTGTTGAACCCATCTTCTCCGACAAACCCAAACACCCCATCGCCACTACTCGGAATCCCAAGCTCATCATCGGAGGCTTGGAGGAGGTGTCTCATCACCCTCTCCTTCTCACTCTCCTCCTCTTCCTTTTCCTTTTCCTTTTCCTTCACAACCCCTTCTTCCGACGCTACTGTTGCTCCATCCATTGTTGTGAGGTTGTCTAGGTCAATTGCTTGAGCTGGACCCCCCAAAAGGGCATCTTGGAAATCACCATTGTTGGAGGCACAACTGATTTCTTGTTGCAGGGTTGTGATGAGAGGGGAGAGGTCCTGTGTGGAGTCTTCTTCCTCTGAGTCAAGAAGAGAGAGGATGTGGGTGTAGGGTTTTTGCTTCTTGGAGGAGTAGTCTTGTTCAAAGTTCAAGTCTTTTTGGGTTTCTTCTTCTTCTTCTTCTCTGGGCCTCTTTGGCACCAAAGTTTCCTCCATTAAAGTGAGTGAGAGTGTTACGAAGAAGAAGAAGAGGGAAAATAAATAGGTCAAGGATGAAGAGAGAGGTGTGGGGGGTGGAAGATTATATAGGAGAGGGAAAAGAGAGAGAGATGGTCAAAATATGGGAAAAAAAGAAAGAAGGGGATTCACGGAATATTTTAATTTGGGGGAACATTGTAAAGTCAGTTTGTTATTGTTGGACTAGATGCCTAGAACATTTCAAAACTGAAAAAAGAGGAATAATAATTAATTAATTAGTTAATTAATTAATTAAAGGGTATTGTTGGACATGGATTTGTTTGGAGTGTCGTGTAGCCTCTTTTATAGGTTAGCGGTGCTTTCATCTGTAGCCGTTGGATTGGATGAGAATAGGGATTCGTGCGAGCTCGGGCACCGACGGTGATCAATGGCAATGGGGAAAGCGTGGCGCTTTGCCTTTGCATGATATCAAAAGGCCCAAAGATAGTGACAACTTGCGAGAAGAAATTATAAGGAACAACTACTATTTTAGTATTCTTTTCTTTTTCAGATGATATTAAGTGTGTGGATAATATTTTTCTACTCTTTTTCTTTAACTATTTTGTTTGTTTTTCTACGTAATTGACTGTGATTGATTTTTCTTAAAAATATAAATATTCACAGATCTTTTCGACAAAATACAGAATATTTCTTTCTCGTCATTTAAGTGAAGAAGAAATAAAAGAAATATCTTTATCCTTTTATCTTGGAATTTAAATGAATAAAAAAAAAAGAGAAACTTATCTTCTTTGATGGAAAATAAAAAAGGAGTGTTAGTTAGGGAACAGGTAAAAGGGGAAGGCAGAGAGAGAGTAATAGAAAGTGAAAATAAGGGTTTGGAAAAGTGAAAGTATGAATAAGTGAGCAAATGAAATAGAAGTCTAAATTTAATAGAAATATTTGTATATTTTATTTTAGTTGTACTTATAAAAAATATAAAATCTTTTAACAAACTAACTCATGTTGAGTACTTGAAATTTTGACTGTAAAACTAAATATTGACAGAAAGTTTGATGATGGATCCATTAAGTGACATAATGTGAAATTTATATAGGTAGATATTTACAGGTAGTGTGAAATTTATTTTCTCTTAAAAAAGCTTCTATTTTCACTTTATTTCTCACTTGTTATCTTCTTTTCATGCCAACGTAGAATAAATGTACACTTAAAAGGAAAAATAGAGTTCGAATATGAGTTAAATTCTTATATTACATAGAAATTAATAAATTAAGGAACATATATAGATGAAAAAAAAAACATATAAACTTAATGTCTTTAAAATTTTAGATTTTTGTTTCTATGTTAACTAACTTATAAATTAAAAATACACAAAAGACTTATTAAATTATGAATCTTTCATTAGTTTCTATGAATAAAGGAAAAATAAAAATACACAATAAAACTTTTATTAAATACATTAGAAAAACAAAAGATTAGAAAAAGGCAATTTTCATTTAATTGTTCCCGAAAATACTTTATCCACTGAACATATTAAAGAGTTCAAAATTCTGATTTGTTTAGATCTAAATAATATAAATTTGGATTGACCAACACTGGACAAGAAGGCTCGCTAAATTTTATAATTTCATAAAAATAATTATAAATAATGAAACTAGGTTAAGTTGTTGCGGTAAATCCTAATCTATGGTTAATTTTATATGGAGAAATATATATATTAAATTGTTGATAATATTATTTTTTAGAATTAATTATTATATTTGAGATATTCTCTGTCACCTTGAAGTCTAAAATTCTGATGAAATTTTAAATTTAAAAATTAAAAAAAAGAAGAAGATATATTCAAATTTTAACCTTAATTTGTAAATAATATAAGATTGTTGAGTGTAATAAAACAAGAACTACATTTATTTTTTTTAAGTATTAAAACACTGAAAATACCAATATTTCTAAATACAATTTCACGAACATTATCTTTGAGTGAGAATAAAATTCCGGCATAATGATTTGAAATCACTTTCTATTATCTAATATAATGTTAAAAAAGTGAAAGTTTAAAGGACAAATACGAGAACTGCTATGTTGTCAGGTGGGTGGGAGTGGGGAGTCCATTTATTTTAATTTCTTTTTAGTGCTCCAATTTCATTTTAATCATAAAACGACCACCACAATGTTGACTTTTATCATAATATTTTTTCTTATAAATATTATTATCATTACATTAATTTATAGATATTGTTACAATTTTAAACTATTAACAATATATTTTGAAGAACTTTACCTTTTAGCATATTTGGTATTCTTTTCGTATGAGGTATTTCCTTTTAGCATGGTTGCATTAGAACATGTACTTATTTCAGTGTAAAACTATATGTACCTATTTATCTTTTACCGTTGAGTTATGTATTTAGTATTGATATCTAAGTTATAATATAGATGTACAAACTTGAGTTGTAATGAGCCTACCTTAATCCATCATTTTTAGAGTGTATTTGGTCCAGCATTGGAGAATTGATCATAGAAGCAAGAACTAATTGTTTTTCATTCAAGGTGAAATTTTTACTCTTTAATTAATTTTAGAAGTCTACGTCACTTTGTCGCGAAACCAAACATGCACTTAAATTCACTTGTAAATGTAAATATTGTTTTGATTTGAATTAGATGTTAGTCTTTAATGGAACATACTTAATATATGTCTTTTGAAAGATTTTAGTAAATATTTTATTTGTTAAATATCATTTGATATATAAATTCATGTGTGATTTATATGATTTTATATGTTTGTGTTTGATTGAAATTGAACGATTTATGTTTTACTAAAATTGTTTCTTTTATATCATTTATTGTCATGTTAGAAACTATTTCCCATAATTTATCATTGTATATATTGTTTGTTTAATGAACAATATAATTGTATTATAAAAGTTTTATTTTTTGCATTTTCTTATGTAAATATTGTATGTATACTTTTTACATAGATTAAATGTATTATTATATGGTATAAAAATCATGGGTTAAGATTTATAATACAATGGATAGTTTCTTTTTAGGGTGTTATAATTTTAAAATGAATATTAAAAACTGAAATTAGTGATTCGCAATTTTAGAGAATTAAAAAGAAAAACAACTTTAGAGAATTAAAATGAAAGAAAATTATTTTACATGATCTAAAAAGTGATTTCAAATTCAATAGAAATGAATAAAATGGTATAAGGAAAAAAAAAACTATCTAATTTTATATAAAATAAATTCATATTTAAGTCTTCAAAAAAAATATTACAAGCATAGCTTTCTCAAGATTTTATAAATTAATTGTCACATTTCATAAAGAAAAAAAAGTGTTACATAGTTTAAACTTTATAAAGCTTAATTTGGTATGAAATTAAATATTTTTATATACAATTATCTCTCCCCTTCTACACTTAAAAAAAACAAAAGAAAACAAAACATACATTTATTATTGCTCAAAATATAACTCCAAAAATAAATAGTATCCCTAACAACATCATTATATGCCAAATTTTTTAAAGAATGAAGATCATTATATAGTTAACATTTGAGATTGAAGATTAAAAAAGGTTGAGGTTATGAATAATTATCATTTGTACGCTATATATATTATACTTGTAATAAGATATTAAAATCTATAAATACTCACTTGAATTTTTGGATGAGTGACTACAATGTTTTCAACTATCTCATTTCAACAATTTATTATTTATCTTTTTCTTCTATATTTCTACACCTTTATTTGCTTCAACCATTTCATTTTCCATCATTTACTTTATGCATTTTTCCCAAGTTTCTTTTTACTATATTTTCATGCATTTTCCAATTTTAGTATTTCTTATTTTTAATTTTGCACACATCTTACATCATTTCTAATAAATTTCATTTTTTCAAATAATACTTTTATTTCTAAATATATTTAGAAACATTGAATTCATAAATAAATAAAAAAATCAATCATAAATCCGTAACAAAAGATTTATTATAAAAGATAAAAGTGTGTACATGGCCTCAGAGATACTTGGTGAATTGCATTATTGTGGTACTATTTGTGGATAAAAAAAATGTGGTTGTTGGTAGCTTTAATTTTATAAACTAGGTAGTGACTAGTGGGGGACTACTGAATTAACTTAACTTTTCGGGTGAAAGTGGAAAGAATAGAACATTCATTCCACTTGAAGAAAAAAAACATGGAAAATGCATATCAAACATCAAATATGGGGGTAACAAAGTAAAAGTGTGCAAAAATTAAGAGAGTTGAAAAGTGCAAACAGACAAACATATTTAGAAAAAATTAAAATAAAACAAAGTCACATTTATATACTTTCTTTTTTAATTTTTCTTTTATTATAAATTCAGAAGATTCACAGGCCACCAGTTATTAACTCCGATATCAATATCAAAATATTTTCATATAAGATATGTATCGGAAGATTCACTTTATTGATTTTTCTATATTGTTCTTTTATTGTTGGTTATTAATTTTAAAATTTTAAAATATATTAAAATTATTTTTAAAATATTAAAACAGTGTGTTTTTAATATTCAGCAGAGGACAACATAAAAAAACTCAGCATGATATTATTTTCAATGAAAAAATTTGAAACTATGTTGTTGAATATTTTTTATTATATAACATCAAACTTTTTCATTTCTAGTTAATCTATAAATTATATTTATAAATAAATAAATGATTGAATTATTTTTTTTTTTGTTTCTGTCAATATCCTGTATTTTTGAAGATGTTTTCTATAAAATAAATTTTAACATTGTAGAATTCACTCTACTTTTGCCTTTTGAAAAATCAGTATTAAATCATTTGTGTTTGAAAGCAAAAGTTAAAAAAAATAGAGTATTTGATTTACTTTCTTTTATAGTAAAAAAATTGTACAAGAAAGTTTTTCTTTTTATGAAACATTTATTTCATAATAATCTATTTCTAAAAGTTATTTTAGATAAAAAAAATTATGAAATCACTTATTTCTTAAGTCGTATACAAAATTAGTTTATAAAATGAAATATACGATCATTTATATACGACAATTTGATCAAATATATATAATTTATATACTATAATTTGATGAAATATATATCATTTATATATTGTAATTTGATTAAATATATATTATTTATAAATAATTTGATCAAATATATAATTGATATAAATTCTTTAATATGAGAGTCTACCATTCTCTTTTTTTTTTTCTACTTTAATATCTATATCTTGGAAATGCATCGAAATAAAATTGAGATTATTAACACGAGCTTTTAGTGACATACTCACATTCATACATATTCAAAGATGTCTATCCAATGGCAACTTATTACACATGGATTTTATTATGAATAGTTTCTCTTTATTCAACGATAACATTGTCAACGTCTTCTCATTCTCAAAATAAAATAACCTCACCTAACAATAACAGAAGAATCATAGAATGAGTTTCTTTTTTCTCTTTATATTGTTCCAGAATATATAATCTTTTTCCTCTTTTTTATGATTTTTTTTTTACTTTTTCTCGTCCTCTTTTTTTTTTTCTTCAAAGTACTAGTAAGGATATTTATAACTTTAGTTATTGATGACATTATTAGAATGTATTTTAAAATCATATTTAAATTTTAGGTTGAATAAATAGATGACAATCACTTTAAGATATTTCGAAGAAATTGTATTATTATGAAACTAAATCACAAAGGAGACATATATTAAAAATAAAAATATGAAGATATAATAGTACATGATCAAAATGAGTTTTAGTGTATTTGAGATTATTTAATTGTGAGCGTGGGTTTTTTGATATTTTGTTAAAATGTTTCAACTGCAAGAGTTATAAATATTGTTATAACTTTAAAATTTAAAATTTACAGATGCTTTTTTTTATTGAAGTGTGGTGTGAAAGGCATCAAAACTTATACAATACCAGTTTTACTCTTAATATTTGTCCAAATTTTAATTTTTTTTGCTTTAATGTCGTCTCCATTTTTATTTTATTAAAACAAATAATTTTTATTAGACTAACATTAACGCGATTAATAGAATTCATGACAAATTATTTAAAGTAATAGTACAACCTATCTATCTTGATCTATAAATGAAATAGTTGAACTAAGTGCGATGTAGCCGGAAAGGGAGGGTGGCATGGGAGTGTTTGTGAGGAAATGATGGAGGGAGGTGAGAAAGAAGGTTTCATCATATAGAACATGGATATTGGTTGGAGAAGAGGATGGAGAGGAGAGAGAGAGAAAGAAAGGAAGAATAAGTTACTACAAAAATAATTTTTTATTAATTATAATCCATTTGATATAATAAATGATATGGTAATAAAATTGTAAATATTGATATAAAAATGAGATGTAAAGGACAATTTGATAATGAAGTAGAAGATTTTCTATATCAGTTATATATAAAAACGACGTAGAAAGTGAGAGTGTTGGTATTAGAACCAACATAAAAAGTGGATGCATATATTATTTTAAATTTAAAAAACATATATTATGTTGTTTATTCAATGTAATCGTCATGTAATCTATAATTTTCTTCTTCCCCTTTCTCCTTACTTGTTGTGACGACCTAAATCCTTAAGTGAGTTAGACAATTTAATTTTCAAATAATATAAATTAATAAATATCATCATGTGTAATTTAACAATAAGTATCAATCAATCAATCCTTTAAATAAATAAGGGAGCAAAATTATGGGGGAAAATTAAGGGATTAACGAAGGCAAAATTTTTTTTCTAGATATTTGGTAATAATCTTAACAAAATGAGAGAGGAGGCTTACTCACGCTCAGCTATATGTAGGTCCGCCACTGCACTTCATTGTTATGCTTGCAATGCTCTCCTCTTCGCATTGCTCTTCTCCCTCGCACTAACTCTCATCTACTCCCTCTCGCTGCAGTTGATTGTCGCTCTCATCTTCTCTCTCTTGTTGTTAGTCATTTTTGTTGTCGTGAAGATAGCTCTCGCTCTAGTAAGCCTTTGAACACTAATCTATTATTGTGTTTATTGGGTTTGTTATTTGTGTTTATTGTGTTTGCTATGCAAGTGTTGGAGTTCCAGACCTCCTTGCTAAAGAAATGCGCGATAAGAGTGGTATTGAAGGTGAAGAAATGAACAGTCAAAACACAAACTTTGCAAATGTGAAATTATGATTTCATGGAGAATTTGAGACTTTTTATGTTAGTTATAGCATAACCAACAAAGAAAACCAAAACTTTCAATACCAATTATATTTATGTCGCTTTCACAATCTACATAAAAAGTTTGTTCTAACCGGTATAAAAAATCTTTTTTCTCCTTTTTTTTTTATTCTACTTTATCTGTCTTTGTCATGTTTTATTGTCACCATATCACTCGAAAACGATATCAATACTAATTAAATAAAAAAATTACATTGAATAATTATAGTAAGAAAAAAAGTGATATTAAACCTAAACCTTGTTTCTATATAACTCTTCCTGTATAAATCACCTTAGTGTATCTAAAGAAGGCAATGGTTAGTTGAGAAGGTAGAAAATAATTTCTGAGGCTATCGAAAGAAAGACAAGAATTGGGGCAACCCTTCATTATTTTATTCGTACAATATGTGCTGACACATAGTTGCACACTTACACACATCTCACTCACTACTTCTTACCTCTTCAGCATTTTAAAACCAAAATATTAAATGTATTATTTTTTTCCCCTTTTTTTTCATCACATTATTTTTCTTTTCTCTTTTTCTTCCATTCCATGCACTCTAATCCTAAGATTTTGTTTGATTGGGAGGAAAGAAAAGAAAAATGAAAGAGAAAAGAAAAAATGGAAAATGAAATTATTTAGTTAAAATGCAATTGAAACTATCAAACGATGTGCACGAGTGTATATAAATAATTCCACCACGCTTTCACTTTTTTATTGTCCATTTCTCTGCCTTTTTATTTTATACACCTCGTTTTTGCGACTTGTCTTCTAAATAATTTATCATAAATAATATTCAAAAGTGATTTTTCATGCATTTCTCAAAACAGCTTTCCTTGCTGTGTTACAAACGCACTGGTCATTTCCCAAAAACTATTTTAAATTTGGATTTTGATTTATATGAAAACTAATATAGTTTAAATGTTTACATTTCAACTAAAAAAATATCTTTAAATTTTCAACAAAAATTAAACCGTATCACTTTTGATAAACATAAGAAATATATATTAATTTTGATAAGAATTAAAATTACATTTTTAGAGTATTTGAAGCACGAACAATTATCCTTGGTTTTAAAAGTTCCGCTTGATGAATAATAACTCGCATCAACCTATTCTAGGATTGCAAAAAAATATAGGACACCTCTAATGTCTTTATTACTTTTTTTAATACGCACCCAAGATAGTTAGTTCTTTAATTACATAAATACACACAGCAAATGAAGTTGATCTTTTGAAAATTGAATGTTAAGTTGGTCTTTTATAATATAAAATACTAATATTTACAAATTAAATAATGTTTATAAAGATGTTAATGAAAAAGAAATTGTTTTCCATTTTAAACATTTACGTTAATCGATCTAATATATATATATATATATATATATATATATATATATATATATATATATATATATATATATATATATATATATATATACACGTATATGGGTACAAATATCACCTTATTACAAACCAATTTATTAGGATTAAAATAGATTTAAAGTCCACTTCTTATCAGAGTTATCTTTAAGTTTATCATAGAGAAATTTGATATTTATTAGGTTTATTGTTTCATCCGTTAACGAATTGTTATCAGACCATCCATTAATATCTAGTTTCACATTTTGTGTGTGGTGAGTTATCTTTAAGTTTATCATAGAGAAGTTTGATGTTTATTAGGTTTATTATTTCATCCGTTTAATGAACCGTTATCAAACCATCCATTAATATCTAGTCTCACGTTGTGTGTGTAGTATCAGAGTTATCTTTAAGTTTACCATAAACAAATTTGATGTTTATTATGTTTATTGTTTCATCTGTTAACGAATTGTTATACCATCCATTAATATCTAGTATATAAATAAATAAAAATCTCATTCTACATTACAATCGTATAAGGTTGAATTTGGTTTCGTGTCAATTACCTAACATTTTTAAAATGATAATTAATATCCAAAACTTTTGGGAGGTCAAAACTTCATGCAAAGTGCATCTTTTGAAAACCAATGCAAGTACTTAATCAATTTCTTTTATCCCGAAATCTTCGAGGTGCATCTTAACCAAACCACAAAATATAGTACTAGGACAAGTAACGATGGATCTTAATTATAAAATGATGGCTCGTGCACCCAAAAACCCTAAAGTATGAAAAATAAATTGAACTTTACCACACACCATCAATTTGTTTGTAATTAATTGGAACTTAGGATCGTAAATCACGTGTACTGTTACATAAAATCTGAGCCAAACAGCTACTCTAGTTGTTATTTTAAGTTTGGTAGTGTTAGTAGGATCTAGAACGTGAGTAGGTGAAAGTAATAATATAAAAACCCATAATACTGCCAATCTGCCTAATGTGTATGGACTAATTAATTCAGTTTAAGTCGTTGGTTTGGGATTAAAAAATTGACGGATTAGAAGAAAAACAAAAATACGTGAAAATTAAATAAAAAAGTAAGTTTGCTTAATTGAAAAAAAAAAGGACTTAAAAGAGGCTAAATCTTAATTAGTTGAGTAATCATCGAGATTATTTATAAATTTTGTTATGCACCATGACATTTTTAACTTAATAAAAAATTTTCACTGACATTACATTTACTATTTTGCAATTTATTCTTTTTTTTTCTCAAATAAGTTCTAGACATTAATATAAAATTTGACATTTTAATTATATTTACATCTCAAAGTATATCAATACTTTTTTTACAAATATAAAATTTCATGTTCTTAATAACTATATTACATATAATAAGATAAATTATATAACTTAATTGACACGATTATTTTTTACACATTGTAGAGTCATGATTATTTCTTCCTAAATCTCAAATTTAATACGTAACTCTCAGTATAGTATTCCTTCCATAAAAATAACTATGCTTACCACATACCACATATTATATCACAATTGTATTATCATGGATTTTCATTTGTATATATTCACCCAAATCAATTTAAATGATAGTGAACTACAACTAGTTATATGTTTCATCATAATAATATTCAAATACACTATATTAATCAAATATAACATTACCATGAAAGATAAATAATTTTTAAATTTAAAAACTTTATTTTTCAATGTTTAGAAAATACCTTCTCGCTCGATCAACACTTGATTTTTCCAATGAATTAAGCACATATTATAATTTTCTCTACCACCATTCTACTCCTCAAATAAAGACATCAGCATAACTAGTGAATTTTAGTCACTTAATGTAAACTTAAGTCACTCAGTGGTCAAAGTAATCACCAAGCGACTAAACAATTGGAAGATTTTATACATGCAACATGCTGACCAAGAATTTACTTGCCTAGTGACCAAAATTCTCAAGTTTTCAATTAATTGAATTTTATCTAATGAAATTTGTTGCCTAATGACCAAATCATTAGGTGTTTTTATTTAAACAACTTCTCCAACAAATCCAAACACTAGGATTTTCACTTAATTAAATTTTGCCTAGTGAGAATTATGCTCGGTTAAGACTTTATATAATACATATACAAAATGTGACCAGGGGTCTAATTGGTTCAAACTTGGAGTTTTTTTTTTTTTTTTATTTTCTAGTAACTAACATGAAATATTTTGTTCCAAAATAATTGCAAGTTGAACTAATTTGACTTAATTGAAATATTTTCACTTTTCACTAAATAACATACAATAAATCTTTCATTTTAAATTCAATCATTTAAAACAAACAATTTCATCTCAAAATCAAACATTAATATTCAAACAACACACATTACTTACATAAAATCATTTATAGTGACCACATTACCTTCACTAGGGATGAACAAAAAATCTAATTTTCTTGATCCAATTTACTTTTGCTTCGATCTAATCCATTTAAAATCCATTTTATTAAAAATCTAATCCATTTAAAATCCATTTTAATGGATCTGGATTTCAATCTAATCTACATTTCATATATCTTATGGATTGGATATCCATTCTATAAATCAAGATTTTCAAATATGGATAATCCAAAAAATCCAAAAATTTCAATCCAAATTTTCAATTTAAATTTTTAGTTGGGTTAAACTAAAGGTGAGATGGAATAGGCTAAATTCAGATTCGGACAAGCCTTGCTCAACAACCTGGACGGACCAGGCAGACCCGACGATCAAAACGGGTTGGGCATGCCTAAAGACATGAACGAGCTAGGCGGGTTGACAAACCAAACGAGTCGGTCGGGCCCAATGACCCAAAAAAATCGAGTGAGCCCGATGACTCAAATGGGCCAGGCAGGCTCGATGACCCGAACAGACCAGGCGGGCCCAATGAATGGGCCAAGTGGGCTCGAAGACCCGAACAAGCCAAACAGACCCGATGATCCAAACATGCAAGGCAGGCCCGAAGACTCAGACGGGTCGTGCCCGATGACTTATACGAACTAGGCAGGCTCGACGACCCTGATGGATCAAGCGGGCCCGACGAATCAGACAAACTATGCCATACGACCCATATAGACCAGGCAGGCTTGATGCCCAAACAGGTTAGCGGGCCCAAAGACCCGGGTGGGTTGGGTTGGGTCGGCCCGATGATTTGGACGAGTTGTGCCCGACGACCTGTACAGACTAAGCAGGCCCGAGACCCTGATGGGCCAAGCGAGCTTGACGATCCGAACAAGCTAAGTTGTTTTGGCCTTAAGGACACAAGTTTTAGAAAATTCAATTTAAATTTCTTTTTGTAAAAAAATGGATTCTAGATTTTAAACTTGATCCAAATATTTTGATTAGATTTAAATCTTGACCCAAATATTTGGATCTAGATTTTAAAAAAATCCAAACTAGTTTTGCTGAAAAAATAGATTTGGGTCGAAAATCTAATTCAATTATTTGGATCTAAAATAATGTGGATTGGATCATTACAAATCCAATCCATTTCCACCCCTAACCTTCACATACATATATATGATCTACTACCCTAATGCACTATGAAAAACTTAACTAACTTTCTTTTTATGTTAAGACTAGTTTACTTAAGCTTAAGCTTTTAATTTTGTTTCTGTCATAACAAAGTTAAACAAAGTTAAACATGTACACATAAGACTCTTCAATGATCTAAGTTTTTAATTTCACTACTTCTTACAAGAAAGTTAAATATGTACATAAAACTCTGATTAATGATATGAACATACTTTTTGACCTTGAATTATCAAATATTCATTGTTATCCAAAACAACACATGCAAGTCGTATCCCAAGAATGCAACCAATTTCGTAAAACCAACTCAAAAGAAAAGGGCAAAAATGTCTACTCTTCACCATTATACCTAAGACAGGCTTTGATTTATGAAAAGATGAACAAATCATTAATAAATTAAGAGAGAATGTTGAGAAAGTAAAGATCAAAGAGTTTTAAAGAACCGGCGGTTTTTCTTGAATAAAATATGGTTAGTTAAATTCTTCTATTAAGCTTTATACTTAAATAATAAAATATTTTTACTTTATCTAAATTATATCACTTTTTACTCTTGAACAATTTACTAGATGCTTATAACAAGTCATCTTAGTTGTGCCTTTGATTTAAATAGAGTCAAGTTTAGTGGCGAAATTTGGACAAAAATTTTAGGGTGTCAAATTAGATTTTATATATATATTTTTTTCTAATTAAATAAAAAAATTCTTCATTTTCTTTGTTTAAATCATTTTCATAAAGTGATTTTCGTATGAATTTTTCAATTTATAATCTTTCTAATTTATTAAATTAACATAATAGGGATATTCTAATTTCTCATCCAATTCAAGGTTATTCAACTAATTCATTATGTGTAACGAAATTTGTAGTTCAACCCAAGATACATCCATACAATCTTACAAATTTTACCATATGCAATGGAAAACACTAAATTTCTAAATTTCATAATCTATGTTATACTAATTTCAGGAAAAATATAATTAGAGTTAGTGCCAATTTTATAAAAGTATCCTTACAATCATAAGTAGGCAAACTAATTTGGAAAAAAACTTAATTTAAGAAAATCATCACAATAGGAGAATTATAAACACATAAATTGTAATAAGATACTAACCTTGAATCATGAGAGATATTGTGCATTTTTCAATCTTTTGTTTCCTAATCTATCTCTTTATCTTTCATTATATTTTCATTATTTCTCAAGGATTTACTGTAAAAGAACCTCATCATCTATAATCATATATAAAGATGATTCCTCCTCTTTTGTGTCCACATTTCATAATACCAATTGTACCCTTTATAATATAATTATTTATTAAATTTTTTAAAATTAACGTTTATTTTTACCTATTTTCTATAAAACCGTTTATCTTTTTTTTATTCATCAACAATTAATTTCTCTATTCATTTCACTTCATTTTTAATAAATATAAATTTATTTTATATATTAACTTATAACATTACACTATTGTCACCAATTCTATCATATGTGTATACACAAACGTGATAGTGCCTCTGTGTACGCTAGTGAGTGATAAACCTATTACCTTGCATTAATCAATGTCCATCAAATTGGTTTTTATTTTATTTTTATACAATAAATATATATAAATTTTAATATGTAAATAAAATAGGTGATAAAATAAAATATTTTATTAAATTTAATATAAATAAAATAATAATATATAAATATAATTTTAAAAAAATATATATATAATGGTCCGCCATTGGTCAAGTTGTTAGAGTATTTAATTATTTCAATTTTGTGTTTAGCAACTAAAATCATATTTGATTGATAAGTTTGAAGAAGTAAAATGTTTTTTTCTTTTAAATTTGAGAGACTAAAAAGAAATTTATCTCAAATTATAGGAATTAAAAATTTTAAAATATTAAAATTTACAAGAAAAAAGTAGAATTTGTTGAAGGTAAACTATTTTGAAATTTTAATATTTTTTTAATAAGAAGTATGTTCATTTTATTACCACTAATAGAAATAGTTGTAGATAACTACATACTGTTACCTGCAGTTTTTGTAGAAGCATTATACGAACAAACTAAATTGTTAAATTTGTTAAAATATTTCAAAAAATATTGTTCCCAAGACAATGTTAATGTTTCGACGTTAATGTTTCGACCTCAAAGTTTTCGGTATCAATCACCACCACATACGAGGTATTTAAAAGCTAGAGTTTCTTCGTAGTTTTTTTTTTCTTAAAAAACTTAGAGGATTGTATGATGAAGAAGTACATTCAATAAGATTATTGAATGTACCAAAACAAATATAATATATTACTACATGAAAATGTCTTATTAACAATCAATTTTAATGATTAAAAGTTGTTAGTAACTATAGTAACTAATTTAGATACCAATTTATAAAATAAAAAATTATTGATTATTAAAATAATTACTATTATAAATAAAAAATTATAATTGGTCGTTAAATTGGTTACTAATTAATTAAAGATTAATTTAGAAATCAATTATTTTGGTAGAAAAAATCAAGATTGACTCAAAAATAAAACAAGTAAAGCACTCATTTTCATAAATCTCAACTTCTAAGCGATATAAGATTATTGAGTGTACCAAAACAAATATAATATGTCACTATAAGAAAATGTCTCATTAACAACCAAGTTTAATGGCTAAAAGTTGTTAGTCAATATAATGACTAATTCAAAAAATAAAAAATTATTAGTTACTAAAATAGTCATTATTATGAATAAAAAGTTATAATTGGTGGTTAAATTGGTCATTGATTAATTAGAGACTAATTTAAAAACCAACTCTATTGGTAGCAAAACCTTAGTAATTAATGTTTAGTAACGAATTTTCTTTTGTAGCTATTAAAAACCAATTTAGAGATCAATTATAATTTTTTATTCATAATAGTGACGATTTTAGTAACCAATAATTTTTTATTTTGTAAATTAATATCTAAATTGATCATTATAGTGACTAACAATTTTGTATCACTAAAATTAGTTGTTAATAAGGCATTTTCTTGTAGTGTGCAAATAAGTAAAAGTATAACATTATCTTAACTTATAATCATTTATTTAATAGGTTAATTTTCTTGAAGTGGTTTTATATGAAAAGAAAAGTTAAGTACTACATGATAGATTTTATGGTGAACTAAAATAAAATAGGGTCTTGTTAAAGGTAGTCAAAATCGAGATTTAAATTGTAAAAACGTAAGATTCTACGATGATTTTAAATCGTATTTATGATTTAAATTCTACGAATAATTGTAATATAATAGTATAGTAAAATCGTCATACAAAATCGTAAAATCACATAAATTTACGTTTTTTTGAAATTTTTTGTTGCACTGTCTTTTCACCTTCTTAAGGAAATGGATACAGTTTAAATTAAACCTAAACCCAACTAAAAAAATAAATTTACATGTATAGTCATCAATTTCATCCAATTATAAATTAATAAAATTGTTGTTAAAATTAATTTTTCAATTAAAAATTAATATAAAGTTTCAACATCACAACACCACCCAACTAAAAATTAATATAATTTTTTTCCTTCACTAATTTTGATACACGAAACATTTATTTTGCCTCTATTATTTCATTTCAATTTTCTTAGTGTCCCCTATTTTGTTATTTAAAATTTAAAATTAGATTAATTTCTACTTTCACTCAAAATCAATAATTGTTTTTTGGTAGAACAAGAGTTACTTTACACTCACAAAGTAAGAATTAAAAAAAAAAAAAAACTCTAAAATAGTTCTCTCTCCTCCTTATTTACTAAAAACATTCACCCATATATTAAAGGTATTAAAGGTAGCTATTTTCTCCTAATAACACTAACACAATATGTTTTTTTCTTCTGCCTTCATCATTTTTATCTCTTTACTTTTCATTTGTGTCTCTAAGTTTATAAATTTATATATTCATATTATTTAAAAAATAAAATGCAAAAGCATACTTAATATCATAATGACTTGAAAAACACCGTTAATATTATAATGATTTAGGCTGCTTCTAACCCTCTTCTATTAATGTATTGATGTTGTTAGTATTATAATGGCTTGGTGCTTCTAACCTCCATCTAGTGATGTTGCCGCTGACAACTCACAAAATGTCCACTCTAAAAGTGCTTAGATTTGTGTATAGTATTATAATTTTGCTTACAATTTTATAATTTTGCATACAATATTATAATTTTAAATTATGATTTTGTACAAAATAGTATATAATATTTTATTTAATATTTGAAGGGTGTATTTCCTATCATGCAAAAGTGTTTAGAATGATAGATTCTGATTGTAAGTCAACCATGAGTTTCAAATGCAAAGATGAACATTTGGTTAGGTCAAACCTAAGGTGGTGATAAAGAAAACGATATTCTTGCTATCCTACATCTAGAGGAGGAGAATGCTCTTATAATAAGGAGATTATAGTTTTTATTTCAATTTGAATGATTTATATTTGATGAATTAAGCTTAATAAAATGTTGAGAAAGTGATGAATTTTGTAAACTTAACTTTGATTAAATATTGACAAGAGATTAATTTTATTTTTCATGAATGTGTGTTTGGTTATATATATAGTATGTTTTTATAAAAGGTAAAATCTACGATCCGATCCGTGTTATGATTGCACGATGTATGATTATACGAATATTTCATGATACTAAGCATAATCTTAATTTTAAGTGCCTTGGTCTTGCTAACTAGTGTCATAAGGACACTGATTAAGGATAATCAATATTGGAGATGTTAAAATGAGTTTCAATCCATGAGCCAACCCGGCTCACTACGGGTTTGAGTCGGGTTGGGTTGAAAAAAATTCAATTTTTTTAAAAGTGGGTTGAGCTCAACCCAACTAACTTGACCTACAGGTTAAACGGATTCGAGTCGGGTTGAAGGTGGGTTGACCCACTTAACTCACCAACATTTTTTTACAATTCTTTTTTATCTTTTTAATTTTTTTAATAATTATTTACTACTCCTAATTATATATGTTCACAATATCATATTTTTAAATGCTAGAATGTTGCTTAATAATACTTGAATAGTTGGAATGTTGAATTAATTTGATTGTCAAGTTATATATGTTGGTACTTTAATCTTTAACTATAATCTTTACAATAAATTACTCAAGCAATCGTCTTATAATTTTTTTTCTTCTAAATTAGCATTACAAAAATGTATAGTTTTTATTTATTTATATTTTGTTAAATAGCATGACAGGAAATTATAATATTAGTCGTATTTTCTTAGACTATATGGATACTTTCTTGGAAACAATTCATCATGGTGGTGAGCATGATCAAGACATTGGTTCTTAATTTTACTATGATTGTCATCTCATGGGTTACTTAAAAATGTATTTAAGTATTTGAATACTAAAATATAAATAAATAAATATATTTTTTTATGGTCAACCCACTTAACCCACCAACCCCATAGTGGGTTGAGCCGTGTTGTCAAATTTCTGGTTCATCGTAAAGTGAGTCGGGTTGGGTTTACTCATTTTCAACCCGGCTCGTGGTGAGCCAACCCGTGTGAGCCGGGTTGACTCACTTTGACATGTCTAATCAATATGCGTTGAATCTTACAAGAGTGCACAGTTAACTGTAATATTATATGAATATTGACCTAGTTATTATAAATGCAATTTTACTTTATTTAAATGACAAAAATACCTATAAGTGATATATAACTCTAACTAATAATTTCTTTGATGCACACTTATAAAAAAGTTAAAAAATAATAAAATAATAAAATAACTATATTTTAATATTGTTAAAAAATAAAATATAATTAAATGTAAAAAAAGAAAATTAATTTAAAGAAGTGACAAAAGATATTGTGAAGAAAGGAGAAATTTTTTCACATAAAAGTGCATTATTTTCATCATAAAAAATTTTAAAAAGACTATAAATTTCAAAAGATTTTTTTTTGAAAAAGTTAAAGAAGATACCTTCCAAATGTTTCAAAAATTAAAATTTGATGATAAGACTATAATTTTTTCTTATATTTTAGTAGAAACCTTAAAAATTTTAAATTGTTTATTTTATATAAAAATATTATTTAAAAGTTCTAAAAGATATATTCGTCTTTATAAAATTTATTATATAAATTTATATTATTTTAATTAATAAAATTAATAATTTTCATTTTTAACATAAAAATAATAAAATTAAATATAATTAATTATACCTTAATCGTCGGGATACCGGTTTAATAAAATAATAATTTAAAATAATTAATGTTTGTGAAAAGTTATGCGCCAATTATAATTTAAAGATTGTTGTCTCAAATTACGTATACATGCGCATAATTATTTTTCTTCGAAAATTAAATCACCAAAAGGTTTTGGAAAGGCAGTTACTCTTTTTATATTATATTTGGTTTTTCCTGCTATTTTATTAATACGTTGACATAAGAGATCATATTTTAATTAACTTAAAGTGTGTTGATTATATAATTAAATCCACAAATATTTAATGAAAAATGTTTATGGATACCCTGCATGTTGCAACAGGTACGGTCACAATAATTGAACCAAGTGTTATTATAGCTGGCACAATTGTACAAATTATAGGTGTACATACATAAATGTTTACTTCAATTCAAACTTTAAAGTGATGTGCCAAAAATACATGTGTATGAGAATTTGCTTATGTCTCCATGACATGTATATGATGTACATGACAAGAATATTTCTTACCATCAAATCAAAATATAAAAATAATAATATCTTTTAATTATACAATATTCAAAGAGATTATTTTTCACACACTCATTTCTATTTTTTTTAAAGAAATAAAAGAGAGTAATATATATATATATATATATATATATATAATTAAATATGTTTAGATTATTATGTTTTATTAATTAATTTACTAAAATAATCTAATTAAGATAAATTTATGATTAAAGTGTTCTAAGTTGGAATATCAATATCTTTCATTTACAACTTTATTTTTTAATAATTATTTTTAAATTTAATTCAAAGATATAGCTACTAAAGTTCAAATTTCAGAGATATATAAATAAGATTTAAGTAAATTTCAAAAGTTTCATAAATGTGTATGTTTTTAATTGATTTTTTTTAATTCTGTTAATTAAATAAATAGTGCGATTGTTATTGTATCTCATTATATTGTTTTCTTGTATCTACATATTTATAAATATGAATGATTCATATAAAAAGACAATTTTAACATTCTCATCATGTAAAAAAAAAACAAAAAATAACAATCACATTAATTATATAATCTGAAAAATTTAATAATAAAAACTCAATTAAAAAAATATTAAATTTTTAAATGATTTAATAGTAATTATTTTGATAATAATTTAGTTAAAGATATTTATCATTTTAAAAGTCAATTCCACCTAAATCTATTGAAGTCATAGATTAAATGAACAAGGTAAAAAGATATTTATATCATTTTTTTACTTTTTAACTTGTTTTTGCTGACTCTTTAGATAGTCTCATCAAATTAAATATATTCCGAAAAGTCTATCCATATCGATGAACTTAAAAGAAAAAAATCTAACTAATCACATTTTTTTTTTGTCAATAACAAATTCAGAAGAAGAGTGTATATTAGAAAAAAGTTAAAGAACTAAATTACTAAAACTAAAAAATAATTTAAAAAAGTTATACAACTATAAGAAAATCATGCTAATATATTTTTATTTTTAACAGTTTAATACAACATAATAACAACTTAAATTGATTTTTATTTATTTATTTATGTAATAATTAAATGGTGTGACCTAAATAAGTGTGTTGAGTATAATTGTAGTTGAAGAATTAGGCAGAGGAGAATTAATTGGTGAGTGGTGAAGTTGATTGTATGGGCCTGCCTTCAGTACCAATCAACCCACTCACTTCATTTTTTTGTGTACCCATAACCATCTTGAAAACTGCTCCCAGATATACCACAACCACAACTTTTATATAAATATATCAATTTTTTTTTTTTTTGTTTTTCCCATGTGAGGTGACATTTGAAAACATAATTTTATATTAATAGGAAAATTGTTATACACTTTAAAACTAATTTTTAATTTAGATTAAATTATGTTTCATTCATATTCATTTTAACTATTTAATTTGGATAAAATTCAAACTAACACTAACATTCAATTTTATTTGAATTAATTTAGTTGATACATTTTTCTTCTAAATAATTAACATAAAAGGTGTAATAATGGAGTTTTGATATCATTTTATCTTTAAAAAATATCTTGGAGAGTTGGAAAAAATATTTAAGTTATTCTTGACTTTAATCTTTAAATAATGTAAAAATATTAATTTTTATAAAACTTATTTTGAATGTATATTTATGATAATATGATTAAATGTGGATGTTGTATTTAATAATAATGACTTAATATTTATTATTTTATAACATTAATTTTTAAAAAATAAAAAATAACTTTTGTGATGAATAAAACTTATTGTAATAGTTAAGTTGATTGATTTATTTGTAGTTTATTTTTATAAATCTAACCACGAATAAACATGAATATTAGTTTTAATTTTTTTACAATATCAAAAATATCCAATCCATATTTATTTTAAATCTAATTAATTATATTAAATAAAAATTGGATCAGTATGATTATTGGTTCAATTTTGAATAATTAAATATTGTCCAACCCATTTTTTATTTAGCTGTCATAATCACAATGATGGAGTAGCAGGCAAGCTATTTTAAATCATATTGTTTAACAATATTAAAAATGAAAAAGAAAAATATTGGAACGAAGAAAATGAAAAAAAATTATGTTTGCAATAATTGACATAAATAATTTTTATTTTTAAATTTAAGTTTGTGATGATTGGTTCTTCTTCCTGTGGAATTGAAATGGGTGAATTCGATCAATTTTTTTTTTTTCTAAATGAGCATTTTTAAGTTGAAAAAAAAAATGCAAATTAACCTTTTGTCAATTAAGTTAAAAAATAAGGGACGTATTATCAATATATTATTTTTCCTTCACATGATGATATTAAGAGTATGGACAAAGATAGGGATGACAAAAATACTTGTGTTCGCATATATCCACGGATAAAATTCACGGCAGATAGTTACTATCCACGAGTAGTGGGTAACGGGTATTTTAATACCCGCTTATAAACAGGTTGGGTACGGGTATCATACTATCCATACCCGTGGATATCCGTTATCCGAAAAAAATTAAAATTAAAATTTAATTTATATTTTATTAAGTTAAATTTAATTAAAATTAAAATTAACACTATATTTTATTATGTCAAATTTAATTATAATTAAAATTTAATTTAATTTAATTTATATTTTTATAATTTTATATTAAAAAATTTATAAAAAAATATATTTTTTAAATATTTGCGGATATCGAATATCCACGGGTACCTACAGATTTTACAAATATCCGAGAGTATTTTTTAAGCGGATACCCGACAGATAAACAGACGAATAACAAACATATTTTCTTTTGACAGGTCGGGTTGCGGGTAGGCATTATCCGTACCTGATCCGATCCGACCCGTTACCATCCCTAGACAAAAACCTATATGTCCTTTTGATATAATTTACATAAAGGTATACATATTACGTGATAAATAATCATTTCAATATAATAATTATAAAGATATTTTATTTTACTATAATAAAAACTTATAATATTGATATATTAACTCTAACTGTATTAATTTTATATAAATTCTATTAATAGTTAATATAATCGAGTGTGTATTTAATTTTTAATAATTATTATATTTATTTGTTAAAAGGGAAATTAACATTAATATACGTTTTATTAAAGAAAAAAATAATCGTAAATATGTAATTAATCTTAAAAAATACTAATAATTTTAAATTAAAAAAATGATAAATAATTTATTTAAATTTGATTACATATTTATATTAATTTTTTAACATATAATTGTTAAAAATAAAACTCATATTACATCACATCATTTATTAACAAGTTCAAATAAAACTAATAAAATTAAAGTTTTAAACTCTTATGTAAATTTAACTCAAATTTTATTGATATTGTATTTCAATAACCAATTCTCTAGAAAAAAAAATCTATTATCATAGTTGAATTAAGTGAGAATTTCTTACATTGAAAGTTTTTCTGACATGAATTTCAAACAAGAGTGTCCCATTGTGGTATAATGATGACATAAGAAGTTCGATATTAAGTTAGTCATAGATGAAAATGTTTTCACTTAAAAGAGAGTACACCAATGTAATGGATATGAGAAAGTTAAACATTACATAAAGATATATTTTAAGGTTTTGAGTTAAAAATAATGTCAATATTTTATGTCAATTAGATTTAGATCTCATGTTTTGTCTTCTTAGTAATCTCCCTTAAAAGATCTATCACTTTTGGTACATGTATAAATTAATGTTAACTTGAAAAATACTTATTTAACATTATTTTCTCTTGAATTATTTATAGTAAAGTTTGTCAAAACATATCTACAATATAATTTCCAAATGCACACACAAAATCTCTACGAAGATAATTTATTATTTATCTCTAAAAACAACTTTTTTAAAATAAATTTGATATCTTATTGTCAACTGAAAATACAGCAGACAAGTTCACCTAGAAAATAAAAGGGTGTTGAAAAACACGAGGAAGCAAGATTGTACAATTGTACTAGGAGATTCCCTTGTCGTCCAATAAAAAAGTGAACACAAAATAACCTGAAAACATGTCTTTACGTAGATATGGAAATAACAACTTATTTGTAAGGACGAGTGGATGACAACATTATCACATTCTGCATTCATTTTCTTCGTTAAAATAATATGAGACACAACCATCATAAAATACACTTTAATTTTTTTTATCTACACTTATTATATATTTATTTTGCTTTTTATATATTTTTTTCTTATCATATCATAACATTATTTTTATTTTCTTTTTATCTATATATTAAATATTGATGAATCGTTTTAGTGTATTGAATAAAAAGATGAACAATGTTAAGAAAATATAAGCATCCTTATATATATATATATATATATATATATATATATATATATATATATATATATATATATATATATATATATATATTTAATGTCAACTACATCCACTTTATAAAAAAAACATATTGAATAAACATATAATAACTCTCAATCCATGACTTATTCCAACCTTTTGAATTGAATGCTTGAATTGCTATTATAGCTGCAATAAATTCTGATTCAAGATCTGGAAAGATCCATTATATGCTAGGAAGGTTTCTAAAATATCAACATTCAAACCATGAAAAAATTTTACACTTTGAAGAGTGACCTGGATAATTTCTTATTGATATTAATCTATTTTATTCTCATATAGTAAGAAGTAATACTCCAATTAACCTGCCCAGTTCTACTATTTTTTGTAGCATAACAATTAAAGTTAAAGAACTAAGTTAGAAAAACCTCACATGGACTTGTTCATGCACCCCTTGAACAAAGAGTCCCGTGAGTGATTAGTGCGTGGTTTAAATATTAAATGTCCTTGTTCAATTAAATTATTTTTTACAAACTTAACATGGCTTTTTTTTACTGATGTATTGTAATTTTAATGTGAAATTACAAAAATGGTACGACTTTAAAATGGAGAAGTCGTGTCATATTGAGACGATTTTATTCTTGATAAATTGAAGTAGTGTTAATCAGTGACGAATTTTGTTGAAGTTAAAGTCGTCACAACTTGAAACGACTTTGATTAAGGTTAATCATAAACCAAAAGTAAAGTCGTATCATGTTGTGATGACTTCAGTTCTACACTAAAATGAATTGAAGTTGTACCATGTTGTGACAACTTCAGTTCTGCAACAAAATGAATTGAATTCGTGTCATGCTGTGATGACTTTAGTTCTATACTGAAAGAAATTGAAGTCATGTCATGCTACGACGACTTAGTTCTAATGAAATGAATTAAAATCGTACCAAGTTGTGACGACTCCAGTGTGTTCCACGTGTATTTTAATACTTCTTATTTTTAGTTTTACACATGAATAATAAAAAATAAAATTCAACATTTATTTATGAAGGACTACATAGTTTGTTACATTCGGGAAAAGAAATTATTTATGGGACAACGTGCTACACGAAGGTATTATTCTTTGTCATCTAAATCTTATTTGAGGAGGTGGAGTTGGATCATCATCATTATTGTCTTCATCTTCTTTGTGTCAATCAACAATTTGAGGTATTACTGTAGACAATAAAATTGACTAAAAATGCATTTTGTTTACTTCGATACATTTATCTTTTTCTTATAAACTTCTAATTAATAATAATTATGAAATTCAAAAACTACTCTCTTTACCTCTATTTAATATTTATTTCTTGCTTCATTACTTCAATTCATTTAATGAATTTAGTTACTCAATAAAAAAGTAATCTTATTTATATTATGTAAAACTAAAAAATAAGAAGTATAAAATGACGTATAACACAATGCAAAAGAATAATCATAATTGAAGTCATCACTACATGACACAACTTTAGTTCATTGAATTACAGAACTAAGATTGTCACAACATGACATGACTTTAGTTTATTTCAGTACAAAACTGAAGTTGTCACAACTTGACATGACTTTAGTTCATTTAAGTGCATTTCAGTGCAGAACTAAAGTCATCACGACATGATACAAAATCAATGAGTAAGCTTATAATCAAAGTCGTATCAAGCAAGGATGACTTCAACTTTTCACAAAAGTCGTTACATATTGGCACAACTTCAATTTATCAACAGTGAAATTGTGTCAGAATAACACAACTCCTTCATTTTGGAATGGTCCCAACTTGGTTCAATTGTCCTATGCTCAAAAGTTTTTAAAACCTACATCATTATTGTAATTTCAAGATGAAAAATTTCAAGATGAAATTACACTGCAATGGTAAATTTCCCAACACACACACTCAAAATGAAACCATTAAAAAATTTAAAAGGTGACAATTTGTTGGTTCTCAAGTGGGTATTCACCAAAGGCCCACATCGAGTAATATGAAGAAGAGAGTAGCAGAAAAATACTATAAAAGTAAAGAGTTGGTTTTAGAGTTGCCACCGCAACTCAATAAGTCTCTTGGGTGTATGAGGGGCTTGGGTAGTTGTGTCATTTAAAAGTTTTCAATTTTTGCTAGAAAAATTGCACTAAGAAGGGTTTGCAATTTTGGTCCACAAAAAATTGCACGGGTTTGCAATTTTGGTCCACAAAAAATTGCACTATGAAGGGTTTGTAGTTTTGGTCCATAAAAATTGTATGAAGGTTTGCAATTTTTGCCAGAAAAATTGCACTTGGGTGATAATATACTTCTTGTTGAGTGGTTGTGGATGTAGGCCTTGAGGTGCCGAACCACGTTAAAT
>Ga0209589_1002922_pt1 | contig 29831 bp, 22 predicted proteins | sample CowpeawhiteBW_FD_187525 | JGI IMG/M metagenome (GOLD analysis project Ga0209589, IMG submission 187525) | Root nodule microbial communities of legume samples collected from California USA - Cow pea white BW (SPAdes) (version 2) | ecosystem: Host-associated > Plants > Roots > Nodule | place: USA...
CCCGCTTCCGCAACTGGGGCCTGCAGCGGTTTATGGTCCGCGGCCTCGAAAAGGTCCAAACGGTGCTGCGCTGGTTCGCCCTCACCAACAACATCCTGGCCGGACACCGCCTGCTGCAGGCCGCCGCCTAATCAAACAATCACCGCTAGCCTCTGCCCGCCGCAGTCCCTCTCCGCTAAAGCTGCCAACCTTCAATTAGATTCACAGCCTCTCAGGATGACGGCTCTTGGGTTGGCAGATGGGCCCTCATTTCTTTGCTGCCAGTTCTGCGAGCTTGGCAATCGTGTTGATGTTGCGCGCAGTGCCCTTGGCAGCCGCTGGAATCCTCAGCTTCGAACGGCCCATGCCGCTGCCATAGGCGACATAGATCTCGCGCTCGCCGAGCCGCACCTGCTCGTCCTGCTGACCCCTGATATCCTTCAAGGCGTCCTTTGCCGGCGGATCGTCGAGGAAGATCGCGACCGTGTAGTTCGGTGGCTCGTTCGGGAACGGGTTGGCCTTCAGCACGGCGGCGATCTCCTCGGCGCTGCGGACCACCACGCCGACCGGCTTGCCGGCGTAGACCTGCAGCCGCTTCTCCAGCGCGGCCTTGACCTTCGCCGCGCCGTGCTTGGCGGAAAACACCACATTGCCGCTGGCGATGTAGGTCTGGATCTCGCCGAACCCTTCCTCGTCGCACATCGCCTTCAATTCGGTCATCGGCAGCTTGCCGGTGCCGCCGACATTGACCGCGCGCAGCAGGGCGACATAACGGGGCATTGCAGCCTCAGCGATGATGATGGGTCCTAGGCGTCCTCTTTCTTCTTCGCGGGCTTCTTCGCCGGCGGCGGCTCTTCCATCGCCTTCTTGATGGCGCGGGCATAGGCATCGGCCGCGTTCTCGGCGGAGTTCTGCAGCCGCTTGGCGGTCGCCGTTGCGTTCAGCATGGTGCTCTTCGCCATGAAGCGGAAGCGCGCCTTGGCGTCCTTGTCCTTGGCCTTGGCGGCGCGCGCCACCCACACGGCCTGGCGCTTCTTCGCGGCCGCCATCAGGGCCTTGGTCTGCGTTCTTGCGGTTTGCCGGATGACGGCGTCGAGGTCGGCTTCAGCCATTCACGTGCACTCATTGACTGGGTGTGCGCCGGAAGGGCGCACGGATAGGGGAGGAGGCTATCACTAGCGTACCCGGCGCGGTTTGAACATGCAGTCATTTGCGGCCGGCAGCCATTGTCTCCGGCCGGCCGCTCCGGCATAACCTGTTAGGTCAGAGGAGAGCGGCCCCGCGGATGATGACGCGGTTCAGTCGGCGCGACGTACTGATGCAGACGGCGGCGATAGCCGCCGCAGGCACGATGGCAAATGCGTGCCATGCAGGGTCGGCGCCGCTCCGCGTCCTGCGGCAAGCCCGGGACATCGATGCCGTGCTGCGCGCCAAGGTCGACAGTGGAGCGGTCCCCGGCGTCGTCGCCATGGCCGCCAGCGCCCAGGCCACGATCTATGAGGGAGCCTTTGGCGTCCGTGCGCAGGGGGCGGCGGAAAAAATGTCCGTCGACACCGTGTTTCGCATCGCCTCGATGGTCAAACTGTTGACCTCGGTCGCGGCGCTGCAACTGGTCGAACGGGACAGGCTCAAGCTCGATGAGCCCGCGGCCGGTATCGACCCGGCGCTCGGCTCGCTCCAGGTTCTCGCTGGATTCGACGCCAAAGGAACTCCGCAGCTACGCCCGCCGCGAAAGCCGATCACGCTGCGCAACCTGCTGTCGCATACGTCGGGCTTCAGCTATCCGTTGTGGGACGCTGGCGTCGTGCGCTACCTCCGGGCCGCGCGATCCGATCCGGCGTTGCCGCGCAGCGTGCTGATGTTCGATCCGGGCAGCCGCTGGGCCTATGGCGGCAGCCTCGACCATGTCGGCCGGCTGGTCGAGATCGCGAGCGGGCTGACGCTCGATCGCTATTTCCAGGATCACATCCTCCGTCCGCTCGGCATGAGCGATACAGGCTTCACGATCTCCGATCCGCAGCGCACCCGTGAGGCGCATCTGCACGTCCGCCAGGGCAACGGCTCGCTGCAGCCGCAGCCGCTGGAGAAGCACACGCTGCCGAAGCGATTCTCGGGCGGTGGCGGCATTTACTCCACCGCGCCTGACTACCTCACTTTGTTGCAAGCGCTGCTGAGCGGCGGCAGCTTTGCCGGTGCATCAATCCTGCGGCCGCAGACGGTCGCGCTGATGGCAGCCAACCAGATCGGCGATCTCGACGCCGGCGCCATGAAGACGACCAATCCGGCGATTTCGAACGACGTCGATTTCTTTCCAGGCGTTCGGTTGCGCTGGGGTCTCGGCCATATGCTTAACCTCGATCCGGTCGAAGGTGGCCGCAAGGCCGGCAGCCTGACTTGGGCCGGCCTTTACAACACCTATTATTGGATCGATCCGGCGTCCGGCATTGCTGCGGTGATCATGATGCAGATCTTGCCCTTTGCGGATGGCAGCGCGCTCGCAACCTATCGGGCGTTCGAGCGGGCACTCTACCGGATGCACGTCGCGACGTGATATATATAGCCGGTGGCGCAGGCGCGGACCGTACTGAGGTGTCCATGCGAACGCTCAATCGAAGAAGCCTGCTTGGCGGCCTTGCCCTCGTGGCGGCGTCGCGCCCACTGCTGGCGGCGACGGCCGAGACGCTGAACGTCGACGCCGGCGACGGATCCGTCGCAGTGAGCCGCTATGGTGCCCCAGGCAGCGGCAAGCGGTCCGCGGTGCTGCTTCTGCACGGCTCGCGCGGCTTCGATCTGAAACCGCGTGCCTATGAACGTTACGCTGATGTGCTGACCGCAGACGGCATCGACGCTTATTTCGTTCGCTACTACACGGCGGCTGACGAGCGCGCGTTCGAGACGATGCGCTCGCGCGAGACCCGCGAGGCCTACGAGATGGGGCGTTACGATACCTGGGCTGGGCGGGTCTCCTCCGCACTGGCTGCCGTGTTGTCACGCGCGGATAGTTCCGGTCGGATCGGCCTGCTCGGATTCTCGCTGGGCGGCTACGTTGCTGCTGTCACGGCGGCGTCCGACGCGCGCGTCTCCGCGCTTGCGGTGCTGTATGCCGGCATGCCCGGAAAAATCGCGCCGGAGGTGAAGCATCTGCCGCCGCTGCTCGAGCTGCATGGCGAGGCCGATCGCAATGTGCCGCTTGCGGAAGGCGAAGCGCTCGTCAAGCTGGGCCGGTCGGTCGGCGCGCCGGCGGAGATCGTCACCTATCCCGGCAAGGGCCACGGCTTCGACTTCGCGGACAACGATCCGATCACGGCCGATGCGGTCGGCCGTGTGTGCCGCTTTCTTCAGGCGCGCCTGAACACCACGTGAGATCGGCCGGCTATCCCGCCGCGCCGCGAGGCCTCACGCCTCAGGCGAACCCTGCGGCGTTCTGGTGCCGGCAAGCAGCCCGGCCAATTCCACCTGCCGCCTCTGCCCGGTCTTCGCCAGCACCGCCTTGAGCTGGTTGCGCACTGTTTCGCGCGAGATGCCGAACGCCGCGGCAATGGTATCGACCGTGCGACCCTCGGCGATGCCGCGCGCGACGCGTGCTTCCGCCGGCGTTAGATCGAACAGGCCTTGCAGCACCTCCGCCGTCGGCACGTCGGACGGTACGACCGGCGTCACCATCACGATCGCGGATGCGCGATCGAAAAGGTCCTGCGCCGCTCCGTGGATCGGCACCACATGCACGATCATCGGTGGGCGGTCGTCCTGCGCCGCGATCGGGACCGAGCGTACCTCGACGCTGATCATCCCATGATCCAGTGCCGCCAGCGCCTGTGCGAACAGCAGGTCGGCGCTGGCCGGCGCCAGCGTCAGACGGTCGGCGCGGTCCTGCATGACGTCGGGCACCAGGCGGTCGAACAGCGTGTTGGCCGTCATCAACCGGCCGCCGCGGCGTACCACGGCCGCGGGCAGCCCAAGCATCGCCAGCGACTCGGTTGCCGCCCTTGCGCGCTCCATGCCGAGCCGCGCGGAGAGCAGAGCTGCGCGCGCCAGATGCGGGCGCAGCCCGTCGAGCTGCTTCACCGCCTCCTGCTCGATCGGTCCGCGATCATATTCGCGTTCGACGCTGTAGATCAGCACGTCGCCGCTCGGCACGGGGATCGCGGTGCCCGCGCCCCATCCGAGCCCGCGCGGGCGGAAGAATTCACGGATCTGCAGATCCTGCTGCACCTCTTCGGGCGACGCGAACACGTCGATGTCCCGCAAGAAGCCGGCATGGTTGGCGGCAAGCAGACGCGGCAGACGTCCATTGCGCTCGTGCCAGCGGCCTTCGACATAGGCGACCGTGTCGTCGTGCATGTCGGGGGAAGCAATCCAGCGCATGTCGTGCGGATCTGCCGTGAGCAGCACGACCCCGCGTGCGCGCGCGATGCCGCCGACCTGATGCAGGACCTGCGGCCACAGCTCCGGAACGACCGCGGCTTCATAGACCAGTTCGATCAGATGCTCGTGCAGGTCGGCTTTCATCGGGCATTCCGGAGCAATGTTACCAGGCAGATAAACCCGCCGGCCACGGAAATATTTCCTTAGAGCGATTCGAATGGACGCGGGAGTCCGTGATACTCCGGAGACATGACAGCGGTCGCCGCGGAGCAACAAGCCGGGCTCGGGTCCGCGCCACGCGGAGCCGCGCCGGAATGCAGATTGTTGACGAGTGGAAATGTTCTGAAGCGTCCAGAAATCAATCGACAGAAATGCCGCGCGCGCGAGACCGGAATCGTCGCATCTTTGCAACGCCGCTCGCGAACGTTCGAGCATGAACATCCTTTAATTTGCGTCGCCGCGGCTCCTCACGCCAGCTAGGCAGACGCAAGGTGACTCATGATCAGCCGCAGGGCGCTGTCCGGATTGTTGATGACGCTGGTCGGCCCGGCTTCGATGGCCGGCAGCGACGAGCTTGGACTTGGCCATTGCCGCGGAGCTTGCGCGAACGTCGATCTGCCTGCTCTCGGCTATGACGCGTTCTGCCGCTCGTTCTTCGAGATCGCCGCAAGCGGAAAGCTGAGAGCCGGCGCAACGGGGCCGGACGTTCGACGAGAGATGAAATCGCTGTTCATGGAGCGTCGTCTCTATCGCGCCTCCAGTGACGAGATGCGTGTTCTGTGGCGAAGGACGCAGGATCGCTTTTCCGTCGTGAAGGTCGAATTTGATCTGGAATGCGGGCTGCCGGTGCGAGGGTGCCTTGGAATTCCCGATGGTGAGGCCAAGGGCCTGGTGCTGCTGGCCCACGGTATGGCCAGCACACCGGAGCGGTGCTTCGTCGACACAGACCCGGACTACATGAATGCCATCGGCAAGCAACTTTGCCAGGACGGTTACGTCGTCTGGTGCCCCTACATTGTCCAGATCGGCAACCAGGAAAGCCAGAACAACATCGCCGCCATGCTGGCGTCGCATCACATCTCTGCTCACAACGTGTCGTGCGCTTCGATCGATGCGGGCGAAACGGTTTGCAGGATGGTGACCGGGCTATCCGGTCTGAATGTCGGCGTATACGGCGTGTCCTGGGGCGCGTTTCTGGCGCTTCATCTCGAAGCTGCAACCGGGCGCATGAGGCCGACTGTCGTCTCGGGATATATGCGCGACGAAAAGAAATTTCTGATGTCGCCGACCATCAGCAAGAATCTCGGTATTGAGCTCGCGAGCTACATCCATTTTAGCAGAGGCCGCGCCAAATATGTCGGAAGGGCGCTGGCGAGCCTGATCTCCCCTTGCCCTCTCTTCGTCGAACTTGGAAACCGCGACATTGCAAACTCTGTTGCGTATGGACGGGATGAGAAGTTCGCGGAAATGCAAGCGGTGTACGCCGCGTCCGACCACGCGCATTTGATTGACATGATCGTGTTCGACGGCGTGCATGAGGTCAATGGCAAGAGCGCCAGGCCATGGCTGCATGAGCGTTTGGCATCGCCGGCCTATCAGGCGACGTCCCGTCTGAAGAACGCGATCGCCTTGTGAGGGGCGTAGCCGCCTCAAGTCTGCCTCAATGCGCGCCGAACCTTGCCAGCGCGTGTGATGGCCGACGGACTGGAGCGTATCACGCTCGCGGCGGGCGAAGCCGTTGATAGGCGCGCCGCGGTATCGTCGTGACGCCTTGACCGCAGCCACACATGCGCACGCCGCATCGGGCGCGCCGAGGCCGGGAACACGCCGAAGCGAAGCAGCAACTCGCAAACATTTGAGCACAATTGCATCGGCAGCCTGCGCCCGTCCGAGGCGCCATTCCCGTGTCGCGAGCAGAGATGCGGAACGCACGATCCGGTTACAGCATTGTCGGATGTGGATTCTGCGCGTTATGATCTGCTGCAGCGCAACCAGCCTATCCCGGCCTTCGCGCTCGAAGGAACTCGATCTCAACTCTGCAGGCGGTGACCGGGGTTCGACAACATGAATGGCACCGAAAGTATGCGCGGTCGAACGGCGGGTCTTCTCATATCGGCAGGACTGGTGGTTGCGGGGATATCTGCGGCCGAAGCACAGCCGGCTCCTGCGGGGCCTCCGGCCGTGGGCGTGATCGAGGCGGTCAAGCGGCCGGTCACCGAGTCGAGCGAGTTTCTCGGTCGCGTCGAGGCGACCAACCGCGTCAACGTGGTCGCGCGCGTCACCGCGTTCCTCGACAAGCGGAACTTCATCGAAGGCGCCGAGGTCAAGTCCGGCGATCTGCTCTATCAGCTCGAGCGTGGCCCGTTCGAAGCCGACCTGGAATCGAAGAAGGCGCAGGTCGCGCAACTGCAGGCGACGCTCGTCAACGCCAAGCTGACGACCAACCGCGCCAAGGCCCTGCTCGGCGGCCCGGCCGGTCAGCAATCGACCTATGATGCCGCGGTCGCCAATCAGCAGAGCCTCGAAGCGCAGGTCCAGGCCGCGCAGGCGCAGGTCGATCTGTCCCAGATCAATCTCGACTACACCGAGATCCATTCGCCGATCGACGGCAGGATCGGGCGCACCGCGGTCACCGAAGGCAACGTGGTGACACCCAGCTCGGGAACACTGACAACGATCGTCAGCCAGGACCCGATGTATGTCACCTTCCCGGTGTCGGTGCGTGAGGCGCTGAACCTGCGCGCGCGCTACGCGACACGAGGCGGCTTCAACGCGGTTGTCATCCGGCTGCGCCTGCCGGACGGCCGGCTCTACGACAAGGTCGGCGAACTGAATTTCGTCAACAACACCATCGCGCAGAACACCGACACGATCACGCTTCGCGGCACCATCCCGAATCCGCCCCTGTACAAGCCGACTGAGACCGGCGGCGCGGTGCGCGAGCTCACCGACAACGAATTCGTGACCGTGCTGCTGGAAGGCGTGCAGCCGGTCGAGGTGCTGGCGATCCCGCGCGCCGCGGTGCTGTCGGATCAGGAGGGCGAATATGTCTATGTCGTCGGCGCGGACAACAAGGCCGAGCAACGGCGGATCAAGCTCGGGCAATCGACGTCCACGATCGCGGCGGTGACGGACGGACTCTCGCTTGGCGACAAGGTGATCGCCGAGGGAGTGCAGAAGGTCCGGCCGGGCGAAGTCGTGGCGCCGGGGCCGGCCAGCGCGATGATCCAGTCGAGCATGAAGGCCTCGGCCGAGGACAATGGCGGGGCCCGCGGTTCGAAGTCGGGCGCTAACCCATGATTTCCGCGGTCTTCGTCGATCGTCCGCGGCTAGCGATCGTCATTGCGTTCGTGATCACGATCGCGGGCGCGCTGGCGCTGCTGCAGATTCCCGTCGCCCAGTTCCCCGACATCGTGCCGCCGCAGGTCACGGTCTCGGCGGTGTATCCCGGCGCCTCCGCCGACGTGGTGGAATCGAGCGTCGCACAGCCGCTCGAAGCGCAGGTCGTCGGCGTCGACAAGATGCTGTACATGAAGTCGACCAGCGGCAACGACGGCAGCTATACGCTGACGGTGTCGTTTGCGCTCGGCACCAATCCGGACATCAACACGGTCAACGTCAACAACCGGGTGCAGAGCGCGCTTGCGCAACTGCCGACCGAGGTGCAGGCACAGGGCCTGACCGTGCAGAAGAAATCCTCGGCCGTGCTGCAGTTCATCGTGCTGTACAGCAAGAGCGGCAAGCAGGATCCGCTCTTCATCACCAACTACGCCATCATCAACGTGCTGGACGCGATTTCGCGCACGCCCGGCGTCGGGCAGGCGTCGCTGTTCGCGAAACTGAACTACTCGATGCGGATCTGGTTCGACACGCAGCGGCTCACCAGCCTCAACCTGGCGCCATCGGACGTGATCGCCGCGATCAGGGCGCAGAGCGTGCAGGCGCCGGTCGGCCGCATCGGTGCGCGCCCGATCAGCAACGATCAGCAGTTCCAGTTCAACGTGCAGACGCAGGGACGTCTCGCCACGTCGGAGCAGTTCGGCAACATCGTGCTACGGGCCAATCCGGACGGATCGGTGTTGCGGATCAGGGACGTCGCCCGCGTCGAGATCGGTGCGCAGAACATGGACTCGGAGTCGCGGATCGACGGCAATCCCGGCGTACCGATGGGCATCTATCTCGCTCCCGGCGCCAACGCCGTGACGACCGCGAAGGCCGTCCAGGCCACGCTCGCCAAGCTGTCGGAGCGGTTTCCGCCGGAGCTGACCTATCTCGTGCAGTATGACTCCACGACCTTCGTCTCCGACACGATCAAGGAAGTAATGAAGACGCTCGGCGAAGCCTTTGTGCTCGTCGTGATCGTGGTGTTCCTGTTCCTGGGCAATCTGCGCGCCACCGTGATTCCGGCGGTGGCGGTTCCGGTCAGCCTGATCGGCACCTTCGCCGTCCTGCTGGCGATGGGCTATTCCGCCAACACGGTCTCGCTGCTGGCGATGGTGCTCGCCATCGGCATCGTGGTCGACGACGCCATCGTGGTGGTGGAGAACGTCGAACGCGTCATGGAGGAGGAGCCGGAGCTGTCGCCTGCCGACGCGACCAAGAAGGCCATGGCGCAAATCACCGCGCCGATCATCGCGATCTCGCTGGTGCTGCTTTCGGTGTTCGTGCCGATCGCGTTCATCCCCGGCATCTCCGGAACGCTGTTCCGTCAGTTCGCGGTGACGATCAGCGCGGCGATGGTGATCTCGGCGCTGAACGCGCTCACGCTCTCACCGGCGCTCTGCGCCGTATTCCTGCGCCACGGCGGACCGCGCCGCGGCATCATGGGACGGGTGCTCGGCGGCATCGATTGGGTCCGCGACCGCTACGCCGGCATGGTTCGGCGGCTGTTACGTCTGGCGGTGCTGTCGCTGGTCGCCGTTCTGGTGTTCGCCGGCGGCATCTTCGGCGTGTCGCGGATCACGCCGACGGGCTTCCTGCCCGAGGAGGACCAGGGCGCATTCTTCATCTCCGTGCAGTTGCCCGACGGCGCATCGGTGGCACGCACCAGCGAGGTGACCAAGCAGGTCGAAGCGCTGCTGAAGAAGAATCCGGCTGTCGATCACGTGCTGTCGATCATCGGCTTTTCGCTGCTCGACGGCGTCAGTGAGCCGAATTCGGCCTTCATGGTGGCCAGGATGAAGCCGTTTGCCGACCGCAAGGCCGTCACCGATTCGGTGCAGGCCGCGATCGGGCAGACCTTCATGGCCGGCGCGCAAATCCGCCAGGCCTCTGTCCTGCCGTTCAACCTGCCGCCGATTATCGGGCTTTCCACCTCGGGCGGCTTCGAATACCAGCTTGAAGCGCTTGAGGGGCAGGATCCCGCTGCGCTCGGCAGCGTGATGGGCGGATTGATCGGCGCCGCAAATCGCGACCCGCGGCTGACGCGCGTGTTCTCGACCTTCACCGCGACCAATCCGTCGATCTATCTCGACATCGATCGCGCCAAGGCGCAGGCGCTCGGCCTCAACATGGCCGACGTCTTCACCGCGCTGCAGGCCACGCTCGGTGGCATCTACGTCAACAACTTCAACCTGTTCGGCCGCACCTGGCAGGTCAACGTGCAGGGCGAGGCCGCCAACCGGGCCGACATCCCCGATATCTGGCAGATCTATGTGCGCAACAGCGGCGGCGAGATGGTGCCGATACGCTCGATCGCAAGCTTGCGGATCGTCACCGGCCCGCAGGTGATCACCCGCTACAACAATTATCGTTCGGTCACCGTGAATGGCAGCCCGGCGGCGGGCATATCGTCGGGCACGGCGCTTGCGGCCATGTCCGAGGTCTCCAAGGCGACGCTGCCCGCGGGCTATTCCTATGAGTGGACCGGCACCGCCTATCAGGAGCAGGCGGCCTCGGGTCAGACCGGCATCATCCTCGCGCTCGCCGTGCTGTTCGCCTATCTGTTCCTGGTTGCGTTGTACGAGAGCTGGACGATTCCGATTCCGGTGCTGCTGTCGGTCGCGGTCGGCGTGTTCGGTTCCTATCTCGCCATCAAGGTTGCGGGACTGAATCTCGATCTCTACGGCCAGATCGGCCTCGTGGTGCTGATCGCGCTCGCGGCCAAGAACGGCATCCTGATCGTCGAGTTCGCCAAGGAGCAGCGCGAAGCCGGCCTGCCGATCCGGGAAGCCGCGGCGCTCGGATCGCAGATGCGCTTCCGCGCGGTCATGATGACCTCGATCGCCTTCATCCTGGGCCTCGTTCCGCTGGTGGTCGCCACCGGCGCCGCCCAGATCAGCCGCAGAGCCGTCGGCACCGCGGTGTTCGGCGGCATGCTCGCCGCAAGCTCGATCGGCATCTTCCTGGTGCCGATGCTCTACGTCACCTTCCAGCGCTGGCGCGAGGGCGTGAAAAATCGGTTCGGTCGCAAGGGCAGGGGACCGGACGCCCCGGCCCACGACCGGCCGGAGTGACAGCGGCGGGCCTGCTGAGAGCGTAACGGTTTGATTTGCGGGGCAAATTGTCCCTCCGCGCCGGCACAATAGCCCTCGCGGTCACGTCGGGCCGCAGGTCGGCCGGTTGAATTCGCAGCCACGGAGCCCTATGCGTGAGCGCCATGGAAACCCTCGTTGCAACTGCAAAGCCCCTGAGCTCCTGGTCCCACCACCGGGCGCATGCCGGCAAGCCGGCGCCGTTCCTGCCGATGAGCCGCGCCGAGATGGCGAAGCTTGGCTGGGATGCCTGCGACATCGTGCTGGTGACCGGCGATGCCTATGTCGATCATCCGAGTTTCGGCATGGCGATCATCGGCCGGCTGTTGGAGGCTCAGGGCTTCAGGGTCGGCATCATCGCGCAGCCCGATTGGCAATCGGCCGAGCCGTTCAAGGCGCTGGGCAAGCCGCTGCTGTTCTTCGGCGTCACCGGCGGCAACATGGATTCGATGGTCAACCGCTACACCGCGGATCGCCGGCTGCGCCATGACGATGCCTACACGCCCGCCGGCGAGGGTGGCCGGCGGCCCGACCGCTGCACCATCGTCTACGCCCAGCGCTGCCGCGAAGCCTTCAAGGACGTGCCGATCGTGCTCGGCGGCATCGAGGCGTCGCTGCGCCGCATCGCGCATTACGACTACTGGTCCGACAAGGTGCGCCGTTCGGTGCTGGCGGACGCCAAGGCGGACCTCCTACTCTACGGCAACGCCGAGCGCGCCGTCGTCGAGGTGGCGCACCGGCTCGCCAATGGCGAGGCGCCGCGCGATCTCGACTCGATCAGGGGCGTGGCGCTGTTCCGCCGCGTGCCCGAGGATTATGCGGAGCTGCATGCCGACGATCTCGACACTGCCGACGAGGGCGCGGCGCGCCATCCCGGCAATGTCGTGATCCGCCTGCCGGCCTGCGAGCAGGTCGAAGAGGATCGCGAGGCCTATGCCCGCGCCTCGCGTGTGCTGCACCGGGAGAGCAATCCCGGCAACGCACGGCCGCTGGTGCAGCGCCACGGCGACCGCGACCTCTGGCTGAACCCGCCGCCGATCCCGCTGACGACAGCCGAGATGGACGCCGTCTACGATCTGCCCTACGCCCGCGCGCCGCATCCCTCCTATCGCGATGCCAAGATTCCCGCATGGGAGATGATCAAGTTCTCGGTGACGATCATGCGCGGCTGCTTCGGCGGCTGCACCTTCTGCTCGATCACCGAGCATGAGGGCCGCATCATCCAGAACCGCTCGGAGGGCTCGATCCTGCGGGAGATCGAGCGCATCAGAGACAAGACGCCGGGCTTCACCGGCGTGATCTCCGACATCGGCGGGCCGACCGCCAACATGTACCGGATGGCGTGCAAGGATCCCAAGATCGAGGCGGCATGCCGGCGGCCGTCCTGCGTCTTCCCCGAGATCTGCCCGAACCTCAACACTTCGCATGACGAGCTGATCCGGCTCTATCGCAAGGTGCGCGAGGTGAAGGGCGTCAAGCGGGTGATGGTCGCCTCCGGCGTGCGCTACGACCTCGCGGTGGAGAGCCCCGAATATGTCAAGGAGCTCGTCACCCATCACGTCGGCGGTTACCTGAAGATCGCGCCCGAGCACACCGAGCGCGGCCCGCTTGACAAGATGATGAAGCCCGGCATCGGCGCCTACCATCGCTTCAAGCGGATGTTCGATGCCGCCGCCGAGCAGGCCGGCAAGAAGTACTATCTGATCCCGTATTTCATCGCGGCGCATCCGGGCACGACCGACGAGGACATGATGAACCTCGCGCTCTGGCTCAAGAAGAATCGCTACCGCGCCGATCAGGTGCAGACCTTCCTGCCGTCGCCGATGGCGACCGCGACGGCGATGTATCACACCGGCGTCAATCCGCTGCGCGGCGTGCGTCGTGGCGCGAGCGACCAGGTCGAGGCGATCAAGGGGCTGCGGCAGCGCCGGCTGCACAAGGCATTCCTGCGCTATCACGACCCGGACAATTGGCCGCTGCTGCGTGAGGCGCTGAAGGGAATGGGCCGTGCCGACCTGATCGGCTCGCGTCCCGATCAACTCGTGCCTGCCCACCAGCCGCCCGGCACCGGCAAGGCCGCCGGCACCCGCCGTCCGGTGCGCCCCGGCGGCAAGACGCAGCGCTTCACCACCAAGGGCCTGCGGATGGGCAAGTAAGCCGGCATCGCCGGGTATCCGATGCGGCCGCGTTTCACAGGCTGGTCGCTTGGCTACCTACCAGTATTTCTGGGCCGGACGAACCTCAACCGCGCCGCCCAAGCGGGCAGCCGGGATGCGGGCGGCCAATTCGATCGCCGCATCAATCGTGTCGGCTTCGAATTCCAAATAGGCTCCCACTGCGTGTTCCTGGTAGGGGCCTTGCGCGGTTACGGTCTCGCCGTTCTGCACGCGAACGGTGACAGCGTCTTTCGGCAGGCCGGCCGGCAGTCCCGGCGTTACGTTGGGCGTCGCGGTCACGGCCGCGTATTGCGCCGCCACAGCCTGATACTCGCTTTCCGTGAGTGCCTTCGCGTCGAAGTCCTTCGGCTGATAGATGAACATCAGATATTTCATCGCGTAGATCTCCAGGGTTGCTCGAACTTGGGCTCCTGCGTCAGCCCCTATGTTGTTGACGACGCGAAGCTCCGTTTCGTGACAGGACGCGTCACGCAACCCGGTCTTTGATGAAGATCACCGCTCATCGAGATTTGCCAGGTCGATGCTGCGAAGCTTGTCGGGATTGGCGATGAGTTCGATCTCAATGATCTTCGCATCGTCGACCGTGAAGAAAAGGACGAGGGCTGGTTTTTCGCCTCGAAACCACGCCGCTCCGACGGCGCCATTCACCAGCATAAGACGCGTCGCCGGCGCGCGCCCCGAGAACGCCAGCGCCCGTTTCGCAATCGTTGACGCACCGCGAAGCTCCATTGCGACTTCGCTGCGTGCAGCGGCTTCGTCCGCCCGCAGCACGACGTTGGGATCGAGCACGGCGACCAGGGCATCGAAGTCGCCTGCACGAGACGCAGTCAGAAAGGCTTCCACAATCTGACGCCGGCGAGCCGGATGAGCCTCCGGAACTGCCCTGTCTCCCTGCACATGGCGGCGCGCACGGCTCGCAAGCTGGCGCGTGGCTTCGACTGATCGCGCAACAATGGGCGCGATTTCATCGAAGGGCAGATCGAACATGTCATGCAGGACGTAGGCGACCCGCTCCGCCGGGGGCGATTTCTCCAGGACCACGAGCAATGCCAGCCCGATGGAATCGGCGAGCATCGCCTCCTGCTCCAGATCGATCACGTCCCCGCCACGCGCGGCTGCGTCCGGCCCGAGCGAGTCTAACGGCTCCTCGCGCCTGATCTTGCGCACGCGCGCGCGCAGCATGTCCAGGCACACCCGCCCGACGATCGTCGTCAGCCATCCACCCATGTTCTCGACGCCATGTGCGTCGGCGCGGCTGATTCGGAGCCAGGTTTCCTGCAAGGCGTCGTCAGCCTCGCCGACCGAGCCGAGAATCCGGTAGGCGACCTTCCGCAATTGAGTGCGATGAGCTGTGAACTGCTCCGTGAGCCATTCCTGCTCGCCCATCAGTCACATCTCCCTGGTGCCACTCCATCATAGCTATGACGAGTGGACCCTCGGTCAGCGTGACAACGGGAACGGCAGGTTCCAACGCTCGTCAGCCACTGCTCATTCCGCTGCGGCGTCGGCGACGGGTTGCGAGCGGTCGGCCTCCTCGGCGCTGATGGTCGGCGCCGATCCTTCCAGCGGCTGCCCGGACGTCTCACGCATGAACAGTACGGCAACGAGTCCGGCCAGCGCCGCTAGCATCGCGTAATAGGCGGGCATGTCATCGTTGCCGGTGATGCGCACCAGCCACTCAGCCACCAATGGCGCCGTTCCGCCAAACAACGAGGCCGATACGTTGTACGCGATCGACAGGCCGCCATAGCGGATCGCCGTCGGAAACATGGCCGGCAGCGTTGACGGCGTCGTACCAATGAAGAGCGTCTGGCACAGAGCCAGGATCAGGAGGCCCGTCAGGATGGCGGCAATGGAACCTTGTTGCAGCAGCCACAGGGACGGCAAGGACAGCGCCAAATAGCCCGCACAGGCTGCGAGCAGCACCGGCCGCCGCCCAACCCGGTCACCCAGCCAGCCGACGCACGGGATCGCCACCAGCATCACCATCATGGTCAGCAGGTTCAGGAAGAGGCTGTGCGTGGTGTCGTAGCCCAGCGTTGCCGACAGGTAGTTCGGCATGTAGGTCAGTACCAGGTAGTTGGTGACGTTGAGCGCCAGCACCACGGCCATGCAAAGCAGGACGACGCGACCGTGCTCGACGGCGATGTCGTATAATCGGCTCACGCCGGACCGCGCGTGCGCTCTCTTGTGCATTGAGGCGAATGCCGGCGTCTCTGAGAGCTTGAGCCTCAGATAGAGCCCGACGGCCCCGAGCGGTCCGGCAATCAGGAATGGCACCCTCCAGCCCCATGCCTCCATCGCTGCGTCGCCGAGCGCTGCCGTCAGGCCGGTGACCAGTGCTGCACCCAGGACGAATCCCGAGATGGTCCCGACTTCCAGGAAGGACGCGAGGAATCCGCGTCGTCGATCGGGGGCAAACTCGGTGACGAACGTGGAGGCGCCGCTGTATTCGCCGCCGGTCGAGAAGCCCTGCACCAGGCGCGCGGCAAAGAGCAGAACGGGCGACCAGATGCCGATCGATGCATAGCTTGGGATCAAACCGATTGAGAAGGTGGCCGTCGCCATCGCGATGATCGTCGTGGCGAGGATGTTTCGGCGACCGACCCGGTCACCGAGCATTCCAAAGAAGAATCCCCCGATCGGCCTTACCAGAAAGGCGACTGAGAATGCGACGAGGCTGGGGATCAATTCGTCGCCATTGCCGGGAAAGAAGACGTTGCCGAGAACGACCGCGAGGTAGCTGTAGATGCCGAAGTCGAACCACTCCATGGCATTGCCCATGGCGGTCGCGCCAACAGCACGCCTGACCTGGTGCTCGTCCACAACCACCGGCGGGCCGTCGTCTGCGGCCTGCGAACCGGCTGTCAGAAATGCACGAAGCATTGGTAGCTTCCTCTGCCGAGGGCGGCCACCGCTTGTGCAGGCGTCATGTTGCGACCGAGGTTCGGCGCGGTCCCAATTGCCAATATCGCCCGTCCAGCCATCTTGTCCTCGCGCGAGGTGAGTCCATGGGTTGCTCCTCGCGCGAGGTGAGTCCATGGGTTGCCTGACCGCAGCTTGTGTGGAAACCCCCTGCGCTGGCGACAGTTCCTCGCGCCGCTTCGAAAGGTCGAAAGCAGCGCTCCTACGGGACGCAAGCGGGCCGAAGCGCCTCCGCCACCCACGGCCGAAGGACATTATGCTTATCCGTTCATCGACGTGTCCGCGCATGGATGGGCAGGGACGGTAACAAATGCGGTCGCGATTGCGCTGTGCTTTGTCGCGGGTGGAGAAGTTCTGGTCTGGGTCGATCAGATGTTGGCTCGACGCCAGAGATAAGAGTCCGTGCGGGTCAGGCGGCGCGCGCGCTCGCTTTGCGGCCCTCGAATAAGCGCGAATTCGCGGAGCCTGGAACGCGATCGCCGAGGCTTGGGACTCAACATGCCCGCCGCGAAATGATCTGGATGCATTGACCATTTCGCGGCGCCGAGACGTCAATCATCCTGCCCACGGTGATACTCGTTGCGCTGGAGCACGCGAAAGCCGAACCAGCCCCAATAGACGCAATGGCGCTGGATCAGGCCATCATCGTTGAGGTCCATCGCCTCCACGAAGTCCATCTGTTCGCCCTTTCCCGCGTCGCGCGGGTACTCCCAGATCAGCCGCTTGCCGTCAGTCAAATACCCGGTGCGGGAGTACTGGCGAACCGGCGGCTTCCGAATTGCGAGGATATCGAACAACGGCCGAATCTCCTTGTGGCCGTGCAGGTATCCTCTTTCGATGCCGAGCAGGTGAGGAACGAGCGGGCTCTCGAACCACGCGTCCTTTGCATAGAGTGCGAGCAGCGCATCGGCGTCATTGTGCGACAGCGCGTCGTTCCAGGCGAAGTACATGCGCTCGACCGGCGTCGAACCGGCTGTGACCAGATTTCTCGGCAGTGCTCTGTCATCCATGGCTTACTCCTTGTTGTGCAATTCTTGCGCATTCGCGTCGCGAGCGATCTTCGCTTGCGGTCAAGCACGGGGGCCGACTTGAATCGTCAGAAGTCGCCTTCACGGACATAGGGCTGCACCCACAGCGTCGCCTGCAAGATCATGGATTTCCACCATGCATCGTACATCCGATTGACCACTTCAGGTGAATGCCCCTTCTTGGCGAGGAACGGCTTCATCGTCGTGACGATCGACGCGGAGAATGCGAGAAGATCGCGCGCGCGGATATGACCCAGGGTATGTCCGTTGTCGGTCCTGTTCTTCTTGGTGCGGTGGTGGCGCAGGCCGATCTCATATTGATAGTCGAGCCAAGCCTTGTCGTACTTTGCCCGCACGGTGTCGTGAATCCACTGGCCAAAGCGCTTAGCCACGGCGCTGGCATACTCGGTATCGACCTTGTGCGTTTGCGGGTCTTCGTCATAGGCGCGAAGATGAGCATGGTCAAAGATGATACCGCGCCAGACCTGCAACAGATCTTGCACCTGGTCCTCCAGGATTTCACCGGAAAGCCGCAGATAGACAATGTCCTCTTCAGAGAAGAGCGCGGATTTCTTCAACTCCTCCCATTCCTCCATGGAAATCGGCGACTTGGCCACCTTGTCGGACCCGAGATCGTAACCGGGAATCTTCTGCTGATGCTGTTGTTCGCGCGGAGCATCCATGGCTCTTCCTCCTTGCTGGTGAACAGGACGATGCGCAGTAGGTCCGGCGCGCGCCGTCGGTGCCTCGTCGAGCCCATAGTGTTGCTCGCGCGGATCGAGCTTCTCGGCGCGTCTTTGGAGCGTCTGATCCTCCATGCTGCGCGAACGCTCGCATTCGGAATTCGTTGCAAGCGCGCAGGTCCAAAAATGAGGGACGCTGACCTCCAGGGAATGCAGACCTCCGGGGTCGCGTGCGGGGCCGGACTAGGTGTCCTATGAAGTGATTTGTCCCTGCTGAAGTGTCCCGGACACTACGACTCACGCGCCATCCGTCGCCTGCACGCGCGCGAACTCGTGCGGCATCTCGCAGCGACCAACTCGATCGCATGCGTGCAGCTAAAGACGCTCCACGTTCACAATCGATATGCTTGATGGAAATTGCACCCTCTGCCCCGTCCTGGCGGCGGACCCTGTGGACCTGCTAACGCTCGCGGGCAGCACTGAGAGCAGCTCGGGCCAGCACCTGTGCTGCCGAATCTCCGATTCTCTTAAGATTGCTTGCTCGCTCGAGCCGAACAGGTCAGCGGGGGTCAGTCAGGGCGCGCATATAGCGCTGTAAAATAACAAAAAGTGGCGCACCCGACACGATTCGAACGTGTGACCTTTGCCTTCGGAGGGCAACTCGACCGGTGAGTAGGCTTGGCGTCTCTCTAACGAAAAGTCTCAAAAGTACCTGAAAACACAGGCGATCACGAACGATAGGATAGGGCGATACCCTCCCTATGGTCAAGCCGCGAGCCTCCGATTTGGTGTGACCGTGTGACCGCGCTGTGACCGCGTGGCGTGGCGGACGAGGCTAGGTACGGGGGAATGTGCACCGATTTTTGTATTAGATGCCCCCACAAAAAATTCTGCAACTTTCGAGTGAATAACCTGGTTTCCGGCCGATACGTACTGACCTGATCGCAGCTTTTCCTATAGGTTGCACCATACAACCTAAAGCATCGGCTACGTCGTCCCAACTATCGAAGTGAGGCAATCGCCTTGCGTACTATGCTCTTTGCAATCTTTGGAGAGAGGCGAGCTTTCTGGAAGCTGCGGAATCAGTTTTCCTACCTTGGTTTCGTTTTCCGTCGTAGCGCGTTCGGCGCCAAAATGCGCTTCAGGGAGAACAGTACTCAGACGGGAACATTTCTGAGGCTTAGTGTCTCAACCTTCGCCGCAATATTCGCTTCGGTCTTGCTCGCATCCGTTACTCAGTTTCTAGATCCGCTGCTTGACGACTACTACAAGCATACGCGTCTGGTCATCCTGAATGATGTTTACTCTACGCTTCTTGCGACCATCGCCGGAATGGGTGGGGTCTTTATTGGCCTGTATTATGCGGCGACCATCGCGATCTCGGGCGCGATCTATGCGCGCGTACCCAACAATATTAGGGATTTGCTAGCCCGAGAACGCGTTGGCAACGTGTATATGCGCTTCCTTGCGCTTCTCACTTATACAAGCGTAGTTCTTCTCTCAATGAAGGCTGCTGGCTTTGCGCCTAATAGGCTCGGCGCGTTCGTGGTGTTGATGGGCGCTGGCATTGCCGTGATTGCGTTTGTGAAGCTCGGGGCACGTGCGTTCTATCTTTTCGACCCGACCAGCTTGGCAAGCGAACTCGTCCAGCAAATTAAACGATCCTATAGTCTAGTTGGTCCCCGACAATTTCGCTGGTTGGACCCGTCGTTCCAAAATCATGCATATCGGACGGCGCGGCAGTCGCTCGATACCGTCGAGGCGCTGGCGGAGATTACCGGCAAGGAAGACAAACTAAACGCGCAGCCCTATGCCGCTCTTTGCGAAAATCTCCTGTTTCTGCTTGCAGACTACAGTGGTCAAAAGAGGAAAATCCCTACCGACAGCAGATGGTATCCTAGGCAGTACGATCATGCTGACTGGTATCGTTCCAACGATGCGAATACCTCCCTAAGTTCTCAAGGCGGGGGAAGGCTGAACCCGAAAGAGGTTAGCGACGCTCAATGGCTTGAGGGATCGATTCTTGCCATCGTGCACGATGGTTTCCTCAAGAATGTCAATGATGGGCGATACGATCTGTCCACGCGGCTTGTTCAAGGGATCGATATTCTAGTGCGTTCGCTTGGTCGCGCGCACGAAGTGTCTGCCGGATTCAAGATCATCGACGATCTAGCAACGAGCTACGCAAAAGCTCTTCTTCCAAAGAAGATCGAAGGCGCTGAGTTCGAATCGATAGAGGTCGTCGCTCTAGCCGATGCAATGGCAACGATACCAATCACACTGTTCTTGGCCTACGTCGAGGCAATAGTGAAAGATAGTCGGGATGCAATCTTCAAGAGCGTCAAGTCAATAAGTTGGAACTCGAGAAGTGAGATCTACGAACATGGGTTGCCGAGGCATCTTCTGCCTCAACTCGAATGGCTGTATCCACGCATTGAATTTGAACGTCGCACAGAGACGTCTAGGAGCAGCCCGGACTGGTACGTGTTTGAACTAGTTCGTCAGGCGGCGTGCGAAAACCTTAAGCTCTCGCTCAGCGCTCTTATTGTTACTGCACAGGAGGTCTTTGATAAATGGTTGGCGTTCGCTGCCGAGCAAGGCGCCTACTGGGTAAGAGCTGCAATTATAGACCGCGAAGCGGAGTACTGGTCAAAGGTTGACTACCAGTTTTACCGACTGCGCCGTCATTGGGATGAGCTGAGCGCTGATAACCGAATCGAGAGCCTCCCTTGGCCAAAGGTTAATTTCGATGATCTAGAAGAGCGTAAGGCGCGCCGCAAAAAGTTTTTATCAAAAATGATGGCTGAAGAATCCACTCGTTTGGGGGCGCTAAACCGACCGTCTGCCTACCCCGATTTTGCAGGCCAATTCCTCCACTCAGTTGGAGAGCGGTTGCTCGCCGCTCTCGTTGATAATGATGCCGAGACCGTCAATGAGAGCTTCGGGTACTACTTTGTAAGCAGTTTGATGCAGTTCGATCACCTGAGGGCAAAGGCGGATTTTCAAGACTGGCGAGGAGTATCCGCGATGAAAGTCGCGATAGCTCCGGTCTTGGATTTGATGAGTGCAAGTGGGTACGGCCTGCTGCTCGCAGAGGTGCATGACAACCCCAACCTTGCGAGCCGCATCATTGATGTTTGGAATGACTACTTGGATAGTTCGAAAGGCGGTGGCGCCGATGTGCTCACGCTGCTGCTTTCGGCGATCTCAATAACAGATTCTGCATTCGAGATTGCGCATCGATCTCTGATTCGGACGGCTTGGCTCCAATCGGTTGCGCGCGAGCTCAGGAAAATTAAGCGGCGCAATATCAGAGTTGGGGGCAGCTTTGGTGGAATACATCGGAGCGTGGCGGACCATGAAAGTGCTCTCGTTCGAGTGTTTGCGGAGCCAGACTTTTTGCCAAGTTACGATGGAATCGATGTCTTCGTAGAGATGTTGCTTAAGAAGAGAGCGGATACTGCCGGCGTCGCAATTGCGCCTCGTCGGCTAAGACTGGGCGAGACTATCGCTCGGGAAAAGAAAAGGTGGTCTCAGGCCGAATCGCGTGTAGCTCATGACGAGCAAGAGTTCGATGACGAGGAAGAATAGATTGTCCGCGAGATCGCGCGCGCAGCTACGCTCGACTTTGCGAGCTGTAAGTCACTTCCCTAGTCTAAGGGAGAGCCCAATCGACGTTAGTCCAAGCGCGTCGATGTTCATTCAAGACATTCCACTGTCCATAATGCCGATCAATTCAAGAGTCGGTACATACGACGCAAAGATTACCGGGGAACCTCGCGATGTTGCGCAGGCCGTAGATCTTCTCCAAGTGTTCGTTCGATACAACCGAACAAACATAAAGGAGTTGATCGCTGATGCAGTCACTGAGATTGCAAGGAGTCTTGCCTGGTATGGAAGAGCCTCTTACGAGATCTCAAAATTCGAGGGGGATGATTCCCCTGGCGTCGAATTGACGAGTTTCACGCCGCGTCGCCTAGTTGTTACGCCTTGGTTCTGCGTGCAAGTTGTGCCACGTGCGGAGAGGGACCGGCTGAAGAAGACATTCGTCGTTATTCCAAGGAGCGATGTTTGGATTGTGGAAATGCCGAGGAGCCTTGGTGGCTACCGGGGGTATCGCAGGATACTGCGAGCCTTAGCTCGCTTCCACACCACAGCTCCGGCCTTCTGGATGAAAGATTTAGAGGTCTCTCAAAGGAACGCCTCTCATTTTGATTTTTCGGTTTATCGGCGCGAAACGGAAGTGCTGCAACGCCGGATAACGCGTCGGTGGGGATGGAATCATCGTGATCTGACCTCGGATAACTGGACAGAATTTGCCCTGTTCTATCGGATAATGACGTTTAGGGCGTCTCAAGCGCTACTTAGAGAGCACATTTTGCTTGAGCTAAATGCCCTGTTAAAGCGTCTCGCCATCAAGGCAGAAATTGAGATTTCCGGTCTGGCGACCTCGGAGAATATCTTCGGCTTGAGGAGCGAGATGACTTTTGGGAACATCTCCTACGCCAAAGCATACGAGGTGACTTCTGTCTGAGCGTCATCTCAGCCATCTGTCCGATTAGTGCTCTGCTCTTTAAGAAAGGAAGCGGGATAGCTTCTTCCTCAGGCGCTCTCGTGGCCAGGTGGGTACAGGAATGGGCACCCTCTGTGCAGTGCGGGTGTTGGCGTCGCCTGACGATGACGGGTATGAACGGCGCAGGGTTGTGCCATTATTCTAAGAACGGAACAATATGACCGCTGTTGAGGAATGGACCGACGACGAGCTTAGGGCCGCTGTTGGCGTGTATTTAGAAATTCTCGAAGATGAATTAGCTGATCGGCCCATCAACAAGACGGCCCGGCGAGATCAATTGCTCTCGGGCGAGTTGAATCGACGAACGGCAAGCTCGATTGAGTATCGTTTGCAGAATATCTCTCATGTGCTTGAAACTATGGGGCGGCCGCGCATCGCCGGCTACGCGCCAGCAGCCAATGTCGGCTCAGGGGTGAAGAATCGCATTGAAGGAATCATCCGAGAGCTATCGAAAGTTCAAGGAGCAATCCGCCTCCGTGAGGTCGTTCCAAATATTGATCTCTTGATGGGCGTGAAGGCGGTCTTTGGTCCGATAAGTTCACACGTGCTTTGCTTTGGTGGGCGCGGCGAGGTGGAAAACACCAAGCAGTATTATTCCGTGCCCGCTGGCGCAGCATCGCGAGCAAGCACCCAACCATACGTGATCACAATTGGAGGTGGAAGGAACGTAAGGGATGGTTACGAAGGACGCGTACTCAATGTCGCGCGACTCTCAAGAGTGTACGGACCGACCCGCCTATTGATACCTGATCCAGACGAAGTGGAGCGGCTTGCGCAGTGGCCAGTTGCCATCGCGTTACACGACGTGTGGAGGTTTGTTGATCAACCTCGGATCGTTGATGATCTAGGTATGCCAGATAGAACGATTTTAGCCGGCGCCCAAGATGGGATCATCCGCCCGCTGGAAAAGCTGGAGCGATTGTGGGATGTGCTTGAGGGGCAGACTGTTGAGTTGGCGAAACTGCCGCCGCCAGCAAATTTCTACGAGAGCGATCAGCCTACATTGGTTGGCAATGTGTTGCCCGGTCTACCCAGCCGTATGTGGGGGGAGGAAGGCAAGCGAATTTGGAACCTACAAAGCAAAACTGAACGCGATCCGCGTCTCAGTCGCGATGCAAAGCGACTAAATTTCGCAAAGTATGGCGTCTGTACTTGCGAGGCTTGTTATTTTAAGCATTCCGACCAAGCCATGTTCGACGCGCACCACCCAACGCCTCTCGCAATAGGATCGCGGACTACCTTTGCTGAGCACCTCGAAGTGCTGTGTCCTACATGCCACCGCCGCGCGCATCGTAGCAAAGATAGACTACGCCCATTTACGTTGCAGGAACTAAAGGAATGGGCCGCGTTCGGTAGGAAGTAGCCCCTTTCAGTGCGGCTTGTCCTCCTACGGGAGAACTTCCAAACTGGATCATTGCAAAATCTAAGTGGTCTACCCACCCCCCGATTGCCCCGTAGCGTCGATTTGTGGGGCGTGGCACGCGCTAGCTTTCGACAGCGAATACAATGACTTCCTCCAGTGTATAAAAATGGCTTTGAGAGAGTGCGCGAATCGGCTCAATTCAATCAATCGGCTTCGAATTTATTGCGCGTAACAGTTTTCGCTCCGTCTCCATTCATTTGTTCATACTGGTGAAGGAGCTGACATGAGCCGAAAGAACTCACTGACCTTTCGACGCGGTACGACCACGGTCATCGTTGAAGGATGTTACGCGCTCACCTGTTTTGTAATAGTCGCTGTAACATACATCGTACTCTCACCTATTCGTCTCGCCGGCCAAAGTATCAATCGTCTCACCGGCGGCCTGCTGCTCACGTACGACAAAGACTAGCATTGGCTCCCGCTTGTGAGTTCTGCCGGGTTGCACAACTGAACAAAAGACAGATGCATGGGCGCATTTGAGGACGGGGCGCTAGGCCCCGCCCTTTCTCAGATTCTCGCTTCGCCACAGCGGTTGCAGGTTGCTGAAGTGACACAGCGCGATCAATTCGCTCAGCGCTCGGGCTGACGAAAGCGGCCTGACATGATCGACCTCCCATTGGCGATATGTCTCCCAACACATACCCCTACGAAACCGGCCTGCGATGTGGTCGCGCAACTCGGGATGGTCGCAGCCGACTGCATTAGCGGGGCTCGCGCGGCCCCTGAGAGCCATGCCAGTCCGTCTTAGTGTATTGCGATACATTCTGAACGACGGGTCTGTGACGCCTCTGAGGGCTTCTCGCTGGCGTGCCTTAATGGCATTGCAGGCGACGCATTGCCGGTTGCTCACGAACCGTTCGGCTCTATGGCCCGCTTTGCACGGCAGGCCAGTATAGAAACGAGAAAGGCCGCTCGCGGCGGCCTCTGTTCTTGTCATTGTACTTAGGTTGTAGGCACCGCCGTACCCAATGCCTATGCTTTCACAAAGTATGCTTCCGCTCCTTGTCCGCGCTGTGGATAATAGCTCACGCCAAGAGCATCGAGGTTTAGGCGCTCGGCCGATGATGGACACTGAATCCGCTTGATAAACCTGTCTAGCGATGCCGATGATATGCCGCTGGCTGATTGTACTTGCGCTTTTGTGTAGACATCCGGCCGGGCGTTCGTGAACAGTTCAAGGAGCGCCTCCGTAGTAGGTACTGTGCGCTTCTTCCGTTTAGCGAACTCGACCTGCCAACCGATCATTCGAGCGCCAGGCAGGCTGCTCACGACTGCGGAAAGGACCGCATCGCCGTCCGTACCGTTTGGCAGCAACAAAAAGACCGATGTAGGTTTGCAACGGCCTGCGCTGTCTATGGCGCGACGCATCCGCACACGATGAATAGCTTGGATTGCACTTGCGGCCATATGGCCGCGATGCAAGGTGGCTAATACATCGTCGTACTCTTTGGTATGCCGGGTTGCTGGTGTCTGTAGCCATTCCGTTGTTTGTGCTCCAAGCAGTGCCTGAGCGATATTGGCCGGGGTGGCTCCATCCAAATAGGGTAGGCCGAGTAGCGCCACAGCTTCGTGTGTATCCCAATCGTTCCTTCCATCTATTTCGCCGTAGTGTGCAAGGCTGATCCGAGGCAGTGCGGTAACGTCAACCTTCTCACGGGCGATTTTGTGCAGGCAGACTAGAATACGTTCGGCATTCGGTAGTGCGGCCTCAATCGCTTCCCTGTACTGAGGCCACAGCTTTTCGACGTGGTCCGCCATATAGCCTTTGCCGGCCTTGTGGCCCCGCGCCACATATAACTTCACGTTATCGTAGTTCCGTACATTGGCCGGAGCGGCGATGACGTTTGCCGGTGGGGAAAGAAGTCCATATCCCGGATATACTGCTGCGGTAGCGTCGAGAATGATGCCGGAGCCGTCGCGAAGTGAAGGATGCAGTGTTGCCGAATTTAGCTGCGCGATCTTGTTACGATAGCTGATCCAAGCCCAGCCGTTGGATTGTATCGCTTCAATGGCGGAAAGGGTCTTCTGCACAACCGCTCGTAAGGAGGTCTTTGTCGGGCCGCACTCTACAGCCAAGGCATAGTTGTCCGCCGCAGAGAGTGCCTCGCGCATCCGTCTCGTGTCGATCTCATGAATATCCTCAATTTCATCCGTGCGAAGCCGTCTGCTTCTATTCGTAGTTTCTGGATGAGTGATCGACGCAAGTAACGCCTCTAGTGCGGAGTATTGCGTTCGGTTTGCATCAGTGAGGTATTTTAGCGCGCCAAGCGTCTGTGCCAGCCAGTTTGAGTTTAGCTGTACGCAAGCAGCAAAATTTGGAGTTTCGTCGATTATGATCTTTGCGCGTCGAGACTGGAGCCAGCCTGTAAGATGTTCCCAAATAGTGCCTTCATCTGTGGCTATCGTATCTTCTGATTGATAGAGCTCGCATGCACGATGCGTAATCGCAAGAATGGGGAATCGTGTTGCATCGGCCAAGGTCGTGCTTGCGTCGCTATGATATGCGGCTGCGACTTTACGGCCTGCATGCTGATTTACTTGTTCTACAAACCGATTGGCCTCTTCAGTGAAGCGCGTTACGAACAATACGCCGGGGTGCAGGTCGCCCAATTTCAGGTTGTTAAGAGTAATCTGCGGATTCGGGATCAAGGCGCAGTACAGAGCTGCGAATTGAGTTTTTCCAATCCCTGTCGGCATCGCCAGCGCAGTCCATCCTACTGACTTGGGTTGTCCGGCTGCATTGAGTGCTTCACACATGATCCGCCACGATCGCACAAGCGGGCTACTGACTTCGTTGCCGAAATTGCGCCAAAGCCTTGTCATTGCTGCTATTGCGATGTCTGGATCGACATGCGCCATTTTGGTCTCTCCAAAAGAAAAAGGCCCGCCGACGTTGAGGTCGGTCAGGCCAATTGCTGTTAGTTTATCACTTGGCTCTATAAGAGAGTCAGGCTGATAACTGATGAGGAAAGCCGAGTTGGCGCTTGCTCGCGCTCTTGTTGTTCTCCGGGTCGGCTTGAGGTTTAGTTTCTCTAATAGGGAGGGCGCCGAAAAGTCGCTACGCTAACGGTCTTCCGGGCAGGCTTAAGCATTCTCCCATCCCGTTAGTTGCGGCGATTGTCCAGGCTATTGCTCTGACCTTCGCTGATAGGCGTACAGTGAAAGCTACATCGCTGGGACCGTTGGGAGGCTTCATGGTGTCCCTGAAATGCACCTTAATGGCTGTCCGACTTCCCTCAGTAGTTACAGCCGAGATGACTAGCATTGGCGTTTCCCTGAACCACCTGCGCTCGGCTATGCACATCACCACGAGAGAAAGAACTGTACCGTCTTCGTAATGAAGTGGGCAGCTAATGAGATCGTCCTGAGCGTCCGAAGGCTGTAGCCCCATACTTTCTAGCGGTAGTGTGATTAACTGCGCGACGTGCCTTGGCATTGCGAGGGCTCGGTTGTTGTTCATGCCGCGAGCGCCTTGCTTTCGCGTAGCTTCGTAACGAGGTCCTCTGGCCTCAGGTGGGTGTAGCGAAACAGCATCCGTAGGTCCTTGTGTCCGCTGATGGATGCAACCTCGGCTGTATTTAGGCCCCGCTCGAAGAACCGGCTTACAGCCTCGTGCCTTAGGTCATGAAAGCGTAGCTCTTTGATGCCGGCGCACCCGGCGCGCTCTGCACGGCGTTTGCACCGCTCCCATGCAAGCCGGAATGCGTTGGCGCTGACAGGAAATGCGTCCTCAGCATCTGACGCCGATGCTGCCTTGCGCTCTTGAAGAATCTCGACAGCCCGCTCAGTGAGCGGGATCGTGCGAGCCTTGTCCGTCTTGGTGAAAGGTACGTACAGAACGGCTTTATCAAAATTGACGTCTTGCCATCGTATGCCGAGCAGTTCACCCCGCCGAAGGCCCGTCTCGATGGCAAGCAGAAAGCCATGCAGCAGCCATGAGCCGGCCACCGTACTGCACGCCTTGGTTAGCGCCTGTAGCTCACCGGGTTTTAGCCTGCGCTCGCGCCCGTCTGGCGCCTTCGGCTTTCTAAGTGCGGCCAGTGGATTCTGGAATGCGGTGTAACCCCAGTCCCGGCGTGCCTTCTCGAATATGGAGCTTAGCAGCCCTAACTCCCGTATCACGGTGCCGGGTTGCACCTGTTTCAATCGCGTGTCGCGGTATCGGCTAAGGGTGGAAGCATCGAGCTTGGCGAGTGAAAGAGTGCTCCATCGTTGACGGAGGAACACTTCGATCCGCTTGCGCTCCGGGACAATCCCACGCTTTTCATTGGTGACGGTGTCGCGATAGCGCGTGAGCAGTTGCGCAACAGTGATCGTGTTGAGGGACCGTACGTCGTTAGGGATCAACGTCCGGTCTAGCTCGGCTTCAATCTGCCGTGCCCAACGCTGCGCATCGGACTTGGATTGAAATGATTTGGCTCGTGTCGGATGTCCGTAGCGTCTGACTTGGACCTGCCACTTGCCGTTTCTGAACCGTAGGCTTGCCATTCAAAAAGCTCCTCTCGTGTGACCAGCTTGTGACCGGCCGGTCTGAGGAGCTTTTGAGGAGCTACGACCAACGCTCTAAAACGTTGGTAGATCAAGAGAAACGCTGGCGCACCCGACACGATTCGAACGTGTGACCTTTGCCTTCGGAGGGCAACGCTCTATCCAGCTGAGCTACGGGTGCGTGCAGGGCCTCATTTAGCTGATTGGCCCATGAACGGCAACGACGTTGTCCGGCCCGGCGTTGGCTGTAAACTGACCCACCGCCAATCTGACGGCCCGCTGGAAAAAGGGCTGTGTTTCGAGGGAGATCGGCATGCGTCCGCTGGAATTTGGCTGGTATTTGCCCACGCATGGCGACACCACGGCCTATGGGCTGATGGAGGCGCAGGTCGCCGGCTCGCCGGAACTTTGCGAGCGGGTGGTCAAGGCGGCCGAGGACGCGGGCTTCGACTATCTGCTGATTCCGGTCGGCTCGGTGTGTTGGGAGGCCTGGATCACGGGCGCCTTCATGGCGGCGCGCTCGGCCCGGATCAAGCCGCTGATCGCGGCACGGCCGGGCTACATCAACCCGGTGCTGCTCGCCAAGATGATCTCGACCTTCGACCAGATGTCGGGCGGGCGGATCTGCATCAATCTGATCGCCGGCCAAAACGAGAGCGAGGTGGAGGCCGAAGGCGTGCGCTACGCGAAAGAGGAGCGGTACGCGCTAATGGAGGAGGAGGTCTCGATCCTCAAGGCGCTGTGGACCACGCGCGGTCCAGTGCATGTCGAAGGCAAGTTTCACACGATCTCGGGCGCTCATATCCGGCCGCGGCCAAAGCAGCAGCCGTTCCCGAAATTCTATCTCGGCGGCGGGTCGCGGCAGGCCTGGGAATTGTCGGCAAAGCATTCCGACGTGCACCTGTTCTGGGGCGATTTGCCGGAGCGCATCGCCGAGAATATCGCCGGGATCAGGCGGATGGCGCGCGCCCATGATCGCGAGGACGCGATCGGCTTCGGCATGCGGTTGCAGGTGATCTGCCGCGAGAACGAGGCGGACGCCTGGGAGGCGGCGGACCAACTGGTGCGTCACGCCACCGAGCGGCAGAAGGAGGAGATGAAGACGCTCTATAACCGCTCGGAGGCCAATCAGCGCGTGCAGCAACTCGCGCGCGACTACGGCGATCTCTTGATGCCGCATCTGTGGACCGGCATCACCAAGGTGCGGCCCGGCGCCGGCATCGCCGTGGTCGGCAATCCCGAGCAATGCGCTGACACATTGCAGCAATTCATTGACGCGGGCTGCCACTCCTTCTGCCTGTCGGGCTATCTGCACGACGAGGAAGCCGAGCGGTTCGGCCGGCTGATCCGCCCGATCCTCGCCGCGAACAATCCCGGGCGGCTCGCCGCCTGATCCGTGATCCGGAAGATGTGAGGCAGGTTTTCCGAACGTTCATGCGTGGAGAGCAGCACGACGCGCGATAATCCGGCCCCGATCGTATCCTGCCTGAATGCTCTGCACCTGGAGTCGAACCCCATGCATAAGCGAGGCTGGCTTGTTGCGCTGACGCTGCTTGTCATCACGGCGGCCCACGCGCCTGCCGCATCTGCGTGAGCGTCACGAGAGGATCACCGTGCCCGGCCTTGACTTGCGCGGAATGCTTTGGATTGGCCGATCGAGATGATTGACGCTGCAGTTGTGTGATGATGGGGTGATCGCGGGTTGGAGCGGGCAACG
>Ga0209589_1002923_pt1 | contig 29826 bp, 19 predicted proteins | sample CowpeawhiteBW_FD_187525 | JGI IMG/M metagenome (GOLD analysis project Ga0209589, IMG submission 187525) | Root nodule microbial communities of legume samples collected from California USA - Cow pea white BW (SPAdes) (version 2) | ecosystem: Host-associated > Plants > Roots > Nodule | place: USA...
TATATAAATATAAACATATATATATATATATATATATATATATATATATATATATATATATATATATATAGTGGTAATGATTTTGAATTATTCCTACTCACTCGAATTCAACTATTCCCATTTTGTTATTCCTGAGTCATGGACTACAATTTCCCCAACACTTTGAATGAATACTCGTGAATTTTCATTCAAATTAATTTCTAGAATGAGCACAAAATATAAGAAATTATGTTTTTGTGTAATTAAAATAAGTGCATGGTTTTATTTAAAAGTGTTAATTGGGATTAAGTTGTGCTTAAGCCTCAATGAGAAGTGGATTGTTATGTATATGTTTAAATGGGTGGTGTAGTAACTCATTGGACTTTACAATATGGTCTAAAATAGAGAAGAAACCAAACCCTGTGAGTGAATTTATCAATAGTTTGAATAGCAAATTTTAGTTTTCCCTTTCTACCATCTTCAAAGGAAACTACTTCAATTTCTTCTTCTTTCTTTGTTTCCTTTTTTTTTCTTTATCAAAGTTCACTTCCTTTGCTTCTTCTCTCTAACCCACTTTTAGTTTCCTATAATAGATAAGGTTGTCTTAAGGGTGAAGTAGATAAAACACTTGTTTTAGGTTTAAAATGAAAGACCTTAATTTTTTTGGGTACTAATATGTTTTCCTAAAAATCCATGTAGGTCATGCATTGATAGTTTATATTACCTTTTTTATATGTGAGAATTATCTCCATATGTTTATTGGAATTTCGATTTTCAACAAACCCTAAATCTATGATCCTGATAACAAGTTTCCATGTTTCTCTTTGTCCATCAATATCTTTTACCATGTCAAAATTCTTTGTCATCTAATAAATGACCTTGTAAACATAATACAAAACTTTAGAAATGGCGTTTTAGAATTTATGGTGGTTTAAAAATAGTAAGATTCAATTATTTTAATTTTAAAAGGTTTAAGTATAAATAGAATTTATATAAACGAGTTTCACTATTTTAAAACACACAATCTTTCTAAAAATAACTTTTCTAGATTTTTATAACTTCTCTTTAAGGGTTCTTCCACTTTGCTTGTCCGATTGAAGATTTGAGATCCTAGGAGTGATCCTCGCAAATGTTTCTCTTCTTCAACCAATATCTTTTACCATATCAAAAGTCGTTGTCATCCAATAAATGACCTTGTAGATATAACATAAAATCGTATAAAATGATGTTTTAAAATTTATGGTGGTTTAAAAATAGCGAAACTCGATTGATTATTTTAATATTAAAATATTTTAGTATAAGTATAATTATTATAAACGAGATTCATTATTTTAAAACACACAATCTCTCTAGAATTTGCTTGTCTAATTGAAGATCTGAGACCGTAGGAGTGATTCTCATTGTGAGCTCTTCAATTTGGACCGATAAGTTTTCTCATTCACGTAAATTGAGTTTCAACCCTTTTTCTTGGTCTTCCTTTTGTATGTGACCATTTTTCCACTTGCATGTGTCTTTTTAATCTTCTATATGAGTTTTTGTTGATTAATGATCATAATGGTGGGTCTTGATCGTTATTGTGATGTTTCTATGTGTAGATGGAGCATCATGTGTGGTTTGGGGTCGTTTGGAGGTCTTAAAATTGTTTGGGTCTTGAGAGCTGCTTTGTCAGGTAAGGGAAACTAGTGGTTTTTTGTGTGCGTGAGTTTGATAAATTTGATGTTTTGCACGTTGATGAAATCTGAATTATTTGATGAACATGAGTTGATGTGTATGTATTGATGTGAATTGATATGTTATATATGTGAATTGATGGTTGAATGGTTTGGTGGGATTTTGTGTTGATTGGGATATTTGGAATTTGAGCAATTGAACAAATTGATACTCTTTGCCATGTGGTAAAACTGTTTTGAATCACTATACAGAGGAAGGGATACCAATTTGAACAATTGGTCAGGTCCAAGTTCACTCAACATAAAAAATGGAGTTGTTGTCATCTAGTACAACGCTAAACGATGCTAGGGTGGTGTTGAGCGACAATTCCATTGCAATTCTAGGCACATTTTGGCTTCAGGGCACTGAGCATCAAACTTTGCCATTGAGCGTTAGTTTTTCCGAATGGTCTAGCGCTCAACGATGGCATGATGCCGCTAAGCACCAGTTTTTGTTAGGTAAATGATGTTAAATGCCAAATGCTCTGCTTTACCTATTTTTATTTTTTGGTTGTTTTTGAATGTTAGTAATCGATGTGAAAATGTTGTGATAGACTTATTTATGTTATAACTATGAATTCTAATGAGTTTAATGTAAAATTGTTGTGTGAGCATGTGTAATGATAATGATGTTTAAGGAATTTCAAGGAGAAATTCCTTATGGTAATGGTTGTGGTGGTATTGTTAGTGTGCCTTGACGTAAGGAGGTTCATGAAGGAGGTACCCTGAACTCTAATAACTATTCACACTCAAGTAGAATATAATAGGTTATATGGTGAAAGTCGCAAGAGGTCCAAGTCATTGGACTTGTTTGGTCCTAGGTGTGAAAGGGACTACTTACCTTGTGTGTGGTTGGATGATAACCGTTTGAGACCAAGCTCTACAGAGCCTAGGAACCACCACAGGTGCACAGTTACGTTGGGTCCAACATCATTATCATGTATTTAAATAAATGAGTTAATGTTAATGTCAATTGTTTGTGTGTATATATGTGTTCTCATGTGTTAACCATGCTTATTAGTATTTATTATGCTTTAATTGTGTAGGATAACTCTTTTATACACCACCTTACCCTTTTTGTGTGCTTTGTGTTTTTTTGTGTTGTTTCTTTTTTTCTTTTGTGATGATCACATATTCGGTGGAGAAGATGAAGTTGCAGGTTTAGAGACACCTTTGAAGGATGATGACCATCAGTTAGAGTTGTGGTAGGTCTCAAGGAACTTTAGTTTTTATATAAAGTTTGTTGGTTTAGTTTGAGTGTACAAGTATTATATTTTTATAGTCATATCTTTTATAAGATTGTATTAATGTACTTCATACACTAGATTACCTATTTTGAATACTGTGATGAAGTGTTCTATTTTATTAGTTTTAAGCTACTCAAATGGGGTGTTACACATAAACCACAATAAAGAAAAAAATGTAAATGATATTGAACAATAACTTTGTCACATAAAAGCAAACAACACAACTCAACCACAAAATACAAACTTGTGTCATAATAGATGGTGGTGAACAAAGGTCAAATAACTTAAATGACAAAAAAACAAACTTGAAACCAACAAACTTTGTCAAAGCAAACAACACAACTCAACCACAAAATATAACTTAAATGACAAAAAAGAAAACTTCAAACCAACAATAATCATAAATCATGACAAAAACAAAATAGAAACATCTGTCAAAAAGAAAATCAATGCAAAAAATATATGCACACCTAAGGAGAAGATGCAAAGATGAAAAAGTTTCATTCTTTGACAAAAAAGACATGAAAAAAAGAAGAGAACATATAGCACATAAAAAAAATCTTCTATCACAATCATGCTAAAAAAACTAAGATATGAAGATAAGAAGGAGAAGATACCTAGCAAAAGATACGCAAATGAAAATGTTGCTTTAAGAACAAACACATTAAAAAAGAAATGGATTCAAAAGACCTAACATGCAACTTCATGTGAAAGAAAGAAGAAGATGAAGGAACGGGGAACCATGTCCAACACGTCTATGAATCATTTCCATCTTGTTTATTGAGCATAGTGAGTGATCATCAAAACAGAAAGAAACAACAATCAAAATACAAAAATATCACAACATAAGATGACATAAAAAACATAAAATTGAGGCTAAAATGTTCAATTCACCACATAATTTTGAAATGACAAAAAAAATTAAAAGTTTAGACATATGTCAAATAACTTATATGAAACAATTATGTCATTAACCTAATGGTATATATATATATATATATATATATATATATATATATATATATATATATATATATATATATATATATATATAAACCACACTGCCATATATAATTAAGTACCAAATAAAATTTTAGTTATTGCATAAAGAGCAATATATGTTTCATTATATTAAAAGTGAAAATGGAAAAATAACGGTAGTATTAAAAATACATTTTATCCTTATTTTTATCAATTTATTCAAACTCACCTGATGAAGCAAGAGAGACAATGTCTTCCGTCCTTGGATACCTAATTGGCACATCTTGATTCTTTCAATAATTTGTAGTTAGCCAAACGTTATTTTTTTACAACTTTTTCATGCATATATTTTTATATAATTCTCTCTTAATTTTATAATTTTTCATGAAAGTTAGCTGTAAGGTATATTCTGGCATCTGCTTCACGCCTGTTTACTAGTTTATGAGGAAGGAGAACATGTTTTATTCAATTGCTAACGATGGCATTTTAATTCTCACATTATTTATAACACGTCAAACACATAATTTACTTTTTCTACGAATAATTCTTCTCAATTTATTTTTTAATTGGTCAAGAGGTACTAAACCAGTTCATATAGATGTAATTATTCTGTTGTGCCACATCATCATTATTTTTACAGATTCTTAATTAACTTCTTTATGTGCATACAGCACATCTTTATTTTGTTTTTACACTATATATAATAAAACTGATTTTTATAATCATACTATTTTGTACTTGAAAATCCGATGGAAGATTTTTAGGAACCTTCTTTCTTATTTTCTAACTAAAATTATTATTTTTTTCTTTCATTTTGTAAATTTCTCTCTATAGTCAATTCATTTCATATGAAATTAAAATTACTAAAAAGAAACGGATAATAAATAACAAATGTATAACATATAATTTGATTAAATATTGGTAACATTTGTAACGTTGAAGAGCAGAAGAATGCAGTTACTAAGATTTTAGACGGAAAACTCTAGTTCATAATTATCTATTGTTTGAATTAATTATATATATAAATTTTTTACCATTAAAAAAGGAGTTCTGAACTTATAACCTGTAGTGCCAATTAAGAAAAAGGTGTCAGTTTTGTCTGTGTGATTTGGCTGACAAGGTTGTTAATGGGAAGCATAACAGCAAAATATCTTGGGTAGGGTCCACACTAATTCAGAAAAACCCATTCCATAAGAGCCGTTGAATAAAGAAGGACCATGAAATCCAGCGAAGCAACAACCTCATACATAGCACAAACAACACGTTACGACCACACCTTTTCGACTGCTTAACGAGGTGGTTTTGCTCTGCCTTTTCTTCGCCCCACAATTTTCTCTCTTTAAACAAATACCAATTCTGCTTATTTTTCTTTTTCCTTCTTTACTCCATAGTTTATCATCATATCGTGTACCCATCATTTTCTCATCCCACCAAGTGTGATGGTATCTTCGGCTGGGTAGGCATAAACTCAAATAAAAAACTGAAACTTGAATTTAAGAAAAGCTAAATTAAACTCATTTTTATTTGTTAGTCAACATTTTCACTCTTAATTTTGCAACCAAACAAAAAAAAAATACATTATCTGTTATTTTTTCGGTTCTTATTTTCTTTCCACCGAGTCAAATATATTGATATTTATGTATACAATAATTATAATGCAGATTGGTTTTGATAAATGTTTTATTATGTAATTGTTTTTGTTAACCAGCTTTCTCTTTTCTTAAAGAGTAAGAAATTACTTAACATGATTGCTTTTATTTTTATTTTGATAATAATTATAGTAATTGGTTTTTTAATTATGTTGAATCTTTTTGTTATCATAAAAAATAGATATAAAGGGACAGAAAGACAAAGAAAATAAATGGGGGAGAAAAAAAATTAAAGCTTGGATGATTTAATTACTAGTTATTACAATTATATATGTACTTCCACGAGTAAGGGGGGAAATATATAGAAGAGAGAGAAAATAGATGAAAGAAAAAAATATATACAGAGAAGAGAGAAAGAAAATAAATGGAAGAGAAAAAAAAAATTAAAGCTTGATTGATTTAATTACTAGTTATTATAATTATATATAAGAGAGATCTTATCAGAATTATATTTTGTAATTTTTTTATTTATACTTCAATAAGAATGATTTAATTATTACAATTAAATATTAATTTATTGGTAACGGTTTGAAAATAAATATTCATATTTTATATTTTTCTTCTTAAAACTTATGGATTTATGCAATATTCAAATCTAAGTATTAAAACTTACATTATCTCACCCCAACATGTTTAAATGAATTTTTTTAAAATAATTACATATAAGATGCTTAATTTAAAAATTTATTAAGAAAATTTTTATATTTTAGATTTTGTAATTTAACAAATTAGTTTTGTAATTATTAAAAAATTAGAACATATGAGTAATTTAACAAAATTTAATTAAAAAAATATGAAAGAAAACAAAAATTTAAATTTCTTTTTCTACCTATCTTATAAGTTATATATATATATATATATATATATATATATATATATATATATATATATCATAAGTATAACATGTGTTCTATTATTAATAAGTTAAAATGATTTTTAAATAATTATTAAAAATAAAAAAATTCACCTATCTATATCTATTTTGTGTTACTATTCAAACATGATCGTTTATTTTATTTAAGTGGTACAAAAAGGAGGTTTGAAAAAAAAAAAAAAAAAAACCCCTTCTTTTTGCGCTGTAACGTGCTGGTGGCACCTTAAAACATTCAAACTCCAGAGCACAATAAAACAAGGACACAAAAGAAAACTTTCAGGAGAGAGAAAGTGAGAGAGAGGGTGAAGGGGTATTAGATCCTCAACCAGATCAAATTGAAATTCCTTTCATGGGGTTATTTTCGTGAACGAAAATAACAACCCTATTGCAGAAAAAGGGGATTCTTTGGTGTAGATTTGTTTGCATTGCAGAACCAGATACTCCATTATTGTTGTTATCACATCTATCTGTATCATCTTCTTGTTTCTGCTCTCATTGTGTTTGATTTGTGTTGTTTTTGTTGGTCCAACACAAGCATGGAGTGTGAGAAGAAGTACATGACCTCTGAGGAGCTGAAGGATCACAACAAGGAGGGAGATTTGTGGATCTCCATTCAAGGTAAGGTGTACAATGTGTCTGATTGGTTGAAGGAGCACCCTGGTGGTGATATTCCCATTTTGAACCTTGCTGGCCAGGATGTAACAGATGCATTCATAGCTTACCACCCTGGCACAGCCTGGTCACACCTTGAAAGATTTTTCACTGGCTACTACCTCAGTGATTTCAAGGTCTCTGAGGTGTCCAGGGACTACAGAAAGCTTGCATCTGAGTTTTCCAAAATGGGTCTCTTTGACACCAAAGGGCATGTCACATCCTACACCCTTTCAGCAGTTGCTGTTATGTTCCTCATTGTGCTATATGGTGTGTTGAGGTGCACTAGTGTGTGGGCTCATCTGGGCTCAGGCATGCTTCTGGGGCTTCTCTGGATGCAAAGTGCTTATGTTGGCCATGATTCTGGCCACTATGTGGTTATGACAAACAATGGTTACAACAAATTTGCGCAGCTTCTCTCCGGGAACTGCCTCACCGGGATAAGCATTGCTTGGTGGAAGTGGACTCACAATGCTCACCACATTGCCTGCAACAGCCTTGACCATGACCCTGATCTACAACACATGCCGGTTTTCGCTGTGTCCTCGCGCTTCTTCAATTCATTAACTTCTCATTTCTATGGGAGAAAGTTGGAGTTTGATTACGTTGCCAGGTTCTTGATCTGTTACCAGCACTTTACCTTTTACCCGGTCATGTGTGTTGCCAGGGTCAACTTGTATCTGCAGACGATTCTGCTCTTGTTTTCAAAACGTAAAGTGCAGGATAGAGCCTTGAACCTGATGGGGATCTTTGTGTTCTGGACTTGGTTCCCTCTTTTGGTGTCTTGCTTGCCAAATTGGCCTGAGAGGGTTATGTTTGTTATGAGTAGCTTTACTGTTTGTTCCATTCAGCACATTCAGTTCTGCTTGAACCACTTTGCTGCAAATGTGTATGTTGGGCTACCCAAAGGGAATGACTGGTTTGAGAAGCAGACAAGTGGGACATTGGACATATCTTGTTCCTCCTGGATGGATTGGTTCTTTGGTGGCCTGCAGTTTCAGCTTGAGCATCATTTGTTTCCAAGGCTACCTAGGTGTCAATTGAGGAAGATTTCACCTTTGGTTAGTGACCTTTGCAAGAAGCATAATTTGCCTTACAGGAGCTTGTCATTTTGGGAGGCCAATCAGTGGACAATTAGGACCCTCAGGACTGCTGCCCTTCAGGCCAGGGACTTGAGCAACCCTGCCCCAAAGAATTTGTTGTGGGATGCTGTTAATACCCATGGTTGAGGCACGAGAAGTTTTTAGAAAAGTTTAGGATTTTGTCAAGGTGCTTTTTGAGTTGTTTTTCCTCTTGTAAAAGAAAAAAAAAAATTCTTCTTGTGATTTTGCTAGCCCCCACTTTTCCAGATTGGGCTTTGAATTTAACTTTTTGTTAGGTGTGTGTAGAAATGGATGGTGATCCAGGTGTTACCACAGTTCATGTGCTTTGCATCAATACAAAATTCATATCCTATATGCCTTTTTGCCTTTTATTGGTTTTTGTCTTACCTTGGCATAGTTTCTTACTGTCTGAAAGTTATTATACCATGGTTGATCATAATAGAAGGTAGAAAGATTTCATCAGATTGTGTATGTATGTACTTTTGTGTGTGTTTACTGTTGTATCCATCAGTTGTTGGTCAGAATATTTCTTCTTTAATTCTGGTTTTGTTGGTGAGAGAGGACAGAATTATGGCAATATACGGCATATTGATATTCAAGCCATTTTCATATTCGGGCCATTTTCCTGTGCCTGAAAATAGAAGGAAAATGAGCTCTGTTCGTATGTCAATATAATAGCTCAACCCTTGTATTCCAAGTGAAGTTTTGTGTATCAATCAGAAGTTTGTTGGAAATGAAGCCATCAGAATGAATTTGACTTCTGCTATAAGAATGATTCATGCTGGAGAATGTGGCATCAAGGTTTAAAAGTGTTGATTCTCAGCAACAACTAAATCCCATAGGAAGCAATGCTTGATATTAGAAAGGAATGGTAAGCTAGAATGGATCAATTAATGTATTTGAGTCACTAAGAATGATTTTGTTTATGTAGAAGCTAGTTGGTATTAATCTGGCATAGAGAATAAGCAATTGAAATGGTGATTTCATCTATAGCTAGAATGGAGTAATGAATGTGTATGATGCCTTCAGAATGGATTTGTCTGGCTTCTACAAGAAGAATGCTTCATGTTGAGAAAACTTATGGAAGTGGAAACATATCCTCTGCTGTTTAGAATTTAATTTTAAGTTTGATCCAGTAGTTGGAAATTCTTCAACCTGAGCTTTCTAAAGTTGTTTTATCATCACAAAACATAACTCAAAGGTTGATATTTTGCTGTTGTAAAGGATTGTAGTTGGAAATTAATTTTGTGGTGCCAGCAACAGAAGTTGACATGCTTCATGGTGAGGCATTGTTGTAATGATTGATGTATTCCATTTTTCCTTGATATTATTTACAAGATTTAATCCTTTTTTGTGCTAGTTATTTGGTAACAAAGTTTAGATTTGGGTAAAAAAAAAAGTTATATGTTTCGTATTGATATACTCGCTCTGTAAACGTATTTCTTTGTAAATTTGCTTCAGGTGTACATTTGACTGTTGACTGTTTTCTTATCCAGCATGTTATAAAAATAGTAATATAACTAGTGTGGTTAAACTTTTTAGTAAACGTTTTCACATAAAAAATTAGAAGAAAAAAATAAAATAGGTTTATTCATCATCTAAAATTAATTTTATAAAATAGTATAAAAACTTTCTCTCATTAATTTATAAAAAATAATAACTTGCATAAACTAGTCTTATTTTTTTTTTCTCTTAAAAATACTTGTAACAAAATTTATCCAAACGAGCTTATAATAATAAATAAAATGACGTCAACATCAATATGTGTTGAGAAAACAAACTCCAATTAAGCTTGTAATTGAGAGAAATAGTAAATGTTCTTATACTTTTTTTATATACTATAAGAGAAAAAAAAATGTAACAAGCTTTTCCAAAATTTAAATTTAGTTTATTAACATGTGTGGAATGCAAAGATAGGAGGTGTGAATTTGTAAATTAGAGTTCGAAAATCAATGAAAAAACACAAAAAATCTAAGTAATAGTTTTTTGAAAACTTACCACGCAGCGTAGCAAATAAAATCAGAGAAAGGTGCAAAATTTAATATAATCAGTTATGTTGTTAATAAATACAATAAAACATTTATTTCAAATTTATAATACAAATATTTAAATAAATAATATTATAATAATAAATATAATTTAATATTTAATAATAAATATGATTTATTATTAAATAATTAGATTTAAAAATATATTTAATTAATTAATTAAACCTTTTTTATCTATCACACTTATCACACAATTCACAATTTTTTATAAACTTTTCGTTCATTTCTTTTAATTTCCATTATTCATCCTTCAATCCAAACAAATCCACTTTCCACTCTATGTTTTTTCAAATCCATATTTTTCACTTCTTCAAATTCATTTTTCAATCTAAAAGCCTTAAAAGATTAAAACATTAGTAGATAGATTCATAAATAACTTTTTGATATAAATGAGTCATTGAATATTAGCTTAGTTGGCATGTTAGTTTCTACGTTATTTCAAATTTCACTTAATGTTCCATTCACTTCTCGGTTAATGGAGTTTCCACATTTGTACAAATAGATTGTTTGTACTCTGATGAATATAATCCTCTCTTAGTGTATGATCTAGTCTCCCTATAACTTGTTTTTCTTATAGGGATTCCAATGCCATTATTTGATGAAGGAGAAACACTCATTTTCCTTCTCAAACTTTCATTGTTGTGAAAATTTTCATCAATACAATTAATGGTTGCATTTATGCTATGAACTTGTATTTGTAAGCTAAGCTGCTCAAATTTTATCTTCTCCAAGTGAAGGAGACTCATCTTTAAGAAAATGAAGACAAGCTCAATGGAAGGTGATTGTGATGCACTCATTCTAAAGTTTTATAGGGGAGAAGATTTTGATAATGAAAAAGAATTCTAGTATGAAGCCACGTCTATGAGCATCACTCTTTAGTACTTGCAAATAATTTTGATCCTTCAATAACAAAAGTTTACAATGGTAGGAAGAACGGGCTCATCAAAGAGAATAATGGTGTTAATTTAGATATTATTGTCGAAGTGCAACAAGGGCTTTGGGTTTACATGAGTGGTTATTTAGCAAGATTTCAAAGTTAACATAAATACTTAGATGCAAATGATCAATTATTTAAGAATATTTTTACATACATTTAAGTCTCATTCAATTGTGTCTCATGCCTAGGAGTCATGAAAGAGTAAGAAACATATCACTATATTAAGAGTCTAACTTACAAAAAAGACTTCTATGCAAGATGAAACATTATTCAAGAATCCATTTATATGAAAAAAAATCTAAGGACCTAGTAATCAATCTTTCAATCTTTCAAAGATTAAATTTGGATATTTAGTCTTTAAGCTTCGATGTTTACCTAAAATTATCACTCAAGTGTGGTCAATACAACAAAACTAGTTGCTAAGATAAAATTGTGCTTTACATTAATAAAAAGTGCTCTATAACAAAAGTGTCAACATAAAGTTTAACAATATTTGAAAGACATGACGCAAAAAATAGAGCATAAAGCACTAGATCGCAACAAATCTTTTAGTGATTCCTCTAAATAGAAGTTATGTCATGCATATGAGCTAGTCAGACATAGATAAGCTCATATGAGAATACATGATTCTTTCATTCTTTGGCTTCTAAGTGGTTAGCAATTTTTCTTTTTGCTAGACGATATAGAAAGAACAAGCTTAATTTATAAACTCTTCACTATTGTGAAGTTATCTCTTAGTAAAATGAGTGTTCATATTTCATATTTTTTCTTTTGATAGTGAACATTGTATAAACAACTTTATTTTTGTATGGTATGAGTAGAATAATGTACTCATTATTAATCTCGAGGGAAAATTAGTTGATAATCAGGAGAGACTGTATTTACTTATTATAAACCCACAATGGCAGTAAGAGTTGTAATAATTTTTTTTATTGGTGAAACCTTTTTCAATTAACAAAGAAGAATTAGATGTTGTCCATGTTAAGGGTGAACTAATATAAACCAAAGTGTTCATTGTTGCTTCCCATTATTTTATTTTTTTAACTACAACTGGTCATCATTAAAGTGCTTATATAAGCATTTATATACCCATTTATATACCCATTTATACACTACAAAAAAATATCATCTTATCGACAAAATAGTAAAATAGCATTTATCGACTAATTTTACTAATGGAAAAAAATTGTGTGTAAAAAAGAATTTAATGCAAAATTTTACTAATACATTTTATGATTTTAATTGCAAACAAAAATATTCATCAATAATGGATTCATCAATAAAATTCGTTGGTAATTCAGAACTTTTATTACCACCATTAGTAAAGTTCGATGATAAAATGGGCACAAAAAACTCTCGCACTTTAGCTTTGACCATGTCGTAGTAAATCAGTCGATAATAATTTTTTTCAAAAATTTCGTCATTAATGATTTTTTACAAAAAAAATGTCGATAATTGAATTTTTTTAAATTTGTCTGTAATTAAATTTTAAAAATTCATCGATAAATCTATTGATAATTGTATTTTTTGAATATCATTGGTAACTTTGTTGATAAAATAGACGTCAATTTTTTTGTCAAGTCTAATAAAATATTTGTTATAAATTAAATATATATGTGTGAGAAGAGGAAGAGAAAAAGGAGGGAAGAAAAAGGAAGAGGAAGAGGAGGCGATGACGACAACTATGGTGGTGGCGAAGGTGACAGTACTGGCGGCAGCAACAACTGTGACAAAGGAGGAGAGGAAGAGGAAAAGAATGAGAATGCAAAGGAAGAAGAGGAGGAAACACAACAATAATGGCAATGGTGGACACCACAACGATGGCAAAAGTGATGGAGGAGGAGAGGAAGAGAAAGAAAAAAATAAGAGAAATGAGAGGAAGAAAAACATCAAATCATAATATAATAACCGACGGATCTAGGCCATCGATAATAACTGATGATTTTTTTTTTGTCAGTAATTACTAAAAAAAAAATTTATTCATCAATAAAATTTATCAACGAAAGATATTTTACCATTGGTAATTTTGTTTTTTTTTTTTTAAAGAAATAATATGGTCTCTCCAAATGTATTCTCTCCTACTTGGAAAACAATTAATAATACATCATAAACCTATATTGAAGCGATTTGTTTCATATAATGCTTCAATCAAAACTATCTTAATATGATTTTTAGGATTTATAGTTAGAGCATTTAGAATTGAGTCCTTTATCCACATAAATGTAAGGTGTATTTTATAAGTCCAATATAATTGTTATGCTATTAGCAAATCTCAACTAATATTATTCCATTTTCGTCAAATATTTGAATATCTACGAAGGATGTGTTGCTTATATTTTAGGTTACTCGTCGAATTAATTAGTAATGATTTAAAAATAGATATAGTATTCACATTTTATATTTTTTCTTAAAATTTATAGATTTATGCAATATTCAAATCTAAGTCACATTCACATGTTTAAATGAAATTTCCTTAAAACAATTGCATATAAGATTATTATTTAAAAATTTATTAAAAAAATTCATATATTTTAGTTTTATAAATAAAAAAATTGAAATTACAAGCGATGACTTTTAAATACAGAAACTTAAAAACAAAATCAGAGCAAGTGAGTAATTTAACAATTTAATTAGAAAAGAATAGGAAAGAAAACAAAAATTTAAATTTATGTTTCTTCAAGTTTATTTTATAATTTTTATAAGTACATATCATAAGTATAATATGCATTATATTTACTTTCATTGATGGGTTCTCTTTTATAAATTTATCTATTAATTTTATTTACAAAACAAATGCAGAAAGAGTTAATATTATAATGGTTTTTTATAAAATGTTCACTCTAATAAATTGTTCACTCTAACATAATTCTTAAATTTTTGTATGATATTATAATTTTGCGTGTACAAAATATTACATAATAATTTATTTAAGATTTAAATGATGCATTTTTTATGATATAAGTATTTAGAGTGTAGATTATAATAAGTCAGTAATAGGTTTCATCTATTAGGCAAGGCAATGGATCAGGTTAAAGAAGATATCGTTAAAGAGATTAACGGTGACAAGAAATCGAAATGTTTTTCTATTGAAATTCTGGTAGCCACTAAGCAATATTTGATTTGAAGGATGCCGGATCAAATTATCCTAGTATGTTATGTTTGATTTTTAATATTCAAAATAAATATTAAAATTCATATCAAATAACTATATTAATGCGTATCATTATCCATAACAAGTTTGCTTACAAATTAAAATATAAAATTATAAAAAGTAAAATTAAAAAATATAAATTTAGTCTAAGCAAATGTTCACCCTAGAATAGTTATGTAATTATTTCTATAATATTTGAATGGTACATTTCCTATATAATTAGGGATGACCGTTTTGGCCCGTCCCGCGTTTTGGTTCGCAAAGTGCGGGCAGGGTTGGTTTGTCTCGCAGTTTAATTTTGAGTTCACTTTTCTAGTCCGTCCTGTCCCGCGGGTGGGCCTGCAGACCCGCAGGTTGGCCTGCATTTGTGATGACTGAAATTTTTTTTTGTGATGAGCAAAATATTTATTTTTATTTTTTCATAATAATTGATATTCATTTTCTATCGAAATAATTCCAATTAGTTTACCTAATCAAAGACCAAAAAAAATAACAACGAAGATTATAGTTAAAATACAATAGCAACATGTCACCTTACAAGACATCTACTTTAAAATGCATAAAAAGATATTCTATATTCAAAAATTAAAATCATTATCTTATATACAATGATTATACATAAACATAATAATAAAAATAATAAAAATAAAAAGAATTTAAAGAAACAACATGATTAATGATGTGAAAACTAAAAAAATGAGAACATATAATTTTGTAAGCGGACCAATCCGTCCCGCCCTACCTTTAGCACGTACGAACTGTGGACCTATACGGGATGGGTCATTGTGGGCCAACGAATTCAATATCCCAACCTACTCCGCGTTTTTTTGTGCGGGACTGCGGACCAGCCTGCCTGGTCCACCCCAAATTGCCATCCCATACTTATAAGGATAAATTATGATAATAAGTTAGTCACAGATTTCATATACAAGACAAGACAATGAATCATGATAAGAGATGTATGTAATTTATTAATGTACAAATTAAAATTTTGTTTTATATTTATTTTTAACTCCTTATATAAGAAAAGTGAAAATTTAAATTTAAATGATACTCGAAAATTAAGGGAGAGAATGATTAAAGATCAAATCCAAATTGTTGATAAAAAGATCAATGTTCTTCACTCTATAGGAGGAAAATGTTCTTGTTCATGTCCTTAAAAAATAGCTCATGTCCTTAAAAAATAGCTAATAAAAATCTTTTCGTTTTTGTTTTAAGTCTGATGAAGTATTAAAAAAAAAGGTATGAATTTTACTAAATGTTTTAAGGATATAAAAATATATATTAACACTTTATACATCAGAAAATAAAGAAACATGACAAATATATATATATATATATATATATATATATATATATATATATATATATATATATATATATATATATATATATATATATATAAAGTTATCACGTGGTTCTTCTTTATTGGATGTAAAAATTATCACTTCCCTTCAACTAAATTCACTCTTCTACCATTATAAATTTTAATAAATTGATTGAAATTTATATTTATATTTTTATTAAACAATTGAAGCCTAAATATCAATGATAAAACAAAAACTTAATATCATTTTCAAAATCAAATTTAACAAAAATTGAAAATTGAGGATATTAATGACCAAATAAACATATGAAAACAGAGATAAACTAATTATTGCCAACTTGACACTTTATTAAAAATAATAATAATAATTAACGTAGAATATGATACAATAAAAATAAAATAAAAAAGAAGAAAAAACTATTGTCAACCTGACACTTTATTAAAAAATAATAATAATTAATATAGAATATGATACCATAAAAATAAAAAGTAATAATATTTAGTGAGAAAGAAACCTAAACTCACTCACCATATATATTTTACATCTATATTTCACGTCATTTTATTTCATTATATATATATATATATATATATATATATATATATATATTTATATATATATATATATATATATATATATATATATATATATATATATATATATATATTATGATGTGTTGCATAAATTTAGTTTAATGCCAGGACAACAAAAAAATTAAAATATTTTTTATTTTATGTGTAGTTTTATTCGATTCACAACCAGCAGACAGGAACAGTTTAGCATTCATCAAAAAACACAAACTGTTTCCAGACATAAATAGACAATTGTCGTTTTATTGTGTAATTTGCAAAGTATTTAAGTGGAAATAAGAAACTTGAATTCTTCTCCTTACCCCCTCTCTCTCAAGATGGATAGTACTTGTGAGTTAGATCTGGAGGACAAATCCGATCTCTTTTGAAAGAGATAACATCAATCTTGGTATTTAGCAAAACTTGGCAACCAAGGTCATATCAAGATTTTTTTCATCATTCATTGAAAAATTAAAAACTATCCCCTCTATGAAATGCTAGCTATTAGTATAAACAAATCAGAGTTACAAGCCACATCCGTCGTTAAGCCTCTGAATTGAGAATGCGATTTTGTATATCGGAGAATGTTTTCACATCAATACCCCATAACCTGTTTTTTACAAAAGAATTGAAATCATTGAGATACAAAGGTGAATTTAATATTATAAAAAAAATCATGAGATTTCTATAGAATTTTCTCCACGTAATATTTTTTTTGAAATTTTTTTTCTCAAATGAATCCTTTGATAGACGATAGATGAGTCAACTGAGACAAGTCTAATGATTATCTATGTTCTAAATGTTGTATAATAAGTAACTTTTCTGTTTAAGTACACACATGTTTTCTAAACTCTTTAGAACATCTAGTTTATTGATGCTGCAGTGAATCTTTGAACGTACTTATAAAGATTTGATTTGCTAATAAATTTCCTTTTAGAGTTTCTTATGCTAAAAAATGAAAATAAGTGTCTAATAATGGAAATTATGCATAATAAAATATTTAGTGTTTTAAAGCTGTAAAAATTATATAAAGAGTTGAAGACTAAAGAGAATGACTATTGAAAACTCCACCAAACACACTAGATTAGGCTCCACTTTTCTCAATTTTGTATTAGTTTTTTTTTCACATGAAAAACTATTTTTTTTAGGTTGATTCTCTTGTTAATTTACAATGAATTATGGAGATTTGTTCTAATCAAGTTTACTTCTCTAATTCTACACTAAAGTGCGCTTACATCGTATGCTCTTCTTGAATTATGATTTCTGCTATTGAAATTGTTTTTGAAAGTGCGCTTAACGCACATCTATCTTGTCCACTCACATCAACGGATTCAACATAATTCTCACATACTAGTCTCTCTTAAGGCAGCCTGATCTGCAAATCAGCAAAAAGTTATTGGTTGACCCTCTCACAATTGAGGCAAGGCTGCTTCACTATCTAATTGTATGGATTTTGTGCCCACGTGGCACCAATCATGCTCAATGCAATGAAGTCGATCTACTGATCATCTACTGCTTAACAAATCATATTATGATTGATTGGTCAATGATGTTTATGAAAACCATGCTCAAGGCAAGGAAGCTTACTCAATATCCTCTTCCATACTCTATTCTCATATCTCGCATATGTGAGTACAAATAGGTTCCAATCGAGGGGGAGCTTTGTCAAAGCACTTCTCTTTCTAATGAAATCTCTGACTCTTCCCTCAAGCAAATGAAAATTGTGCAATTTGGAGGTGGGTATGTTCATAAAGATGATGTTCCTAACTATGAAGATGATGAAGGGACTCCCTCACCAGATCTTGTCCATCGTCCAACCAATGTTGGTTCTTCAAGTAATGTTGCAACACGATCCTCCACCTCCTTAGAAGACCACATTCTTGGTCTGAACCAAAGACTTCAAGACTTCTTCCTTCTATCTACATCTCACCATGAAGAGGTTCTTAAATCCATCGGAGAAGTCAATACTAGGATCTCCAATTTAGAAACAAAATTTGATGCATTCACTCATGATGTTGATGACATGAGTGAAGAATTTTAAGGAGAGCTAGTTGTTCACTTTACTGTTATTGCTTCTTGTGTTATGACCTTTTCTTTGAATAACAATTCTCTATGTCATATTTGTCTAGTGTGTTATTTATCTCTTTCATAAACCTTTTTTATCTTCTGATCAAAATAGGGGGAAAAAATTTAAAGGGTTGTTTCACTATTAATATTTCTTTCCCATAAGTTGTTTAAATGCAGGAATTTCAGAAACTTTAACCATATATTTGATCGTCATAAAAAAGGGGGAGATTGTTGACAAAAGAAAAAGATTGATTAAAAAGATTTTGATGATGATAAAGATACCGAAGAAAATACTTGAAGATGTTGAAGACAATATATTTTATGTTTAACGTTCTTGTTGTAATAGGCTTAACTTTTTCTAGTTAGGTGTAAGATTGTTAGAATAACAGCTAGCTCGCAACTCCTCTAAGAAAAACTAATTTTTTGCAAAAATTAGTATGGTAACTAATTACCAACTTATAATAATCGATTATCAACTCAATTTCTATTTTTCGAAAATCCAATTAAGATAATCGATTACAACGAATGATAATCGATTACCACTGGCAGTTATAACTTGGCTCTTGAAAAACGACTCGAAATAATCGATTACCATTTCTAGTAATCGATTACCACTAGCAGTTATAAAATTATTTTTTTAAATTTGTACATGAGATAATCGATTGCCATTTTGGGTAATCGATTACCACTTTCGAAAATCACTAGAATAATCGATTATCTTAAGTGGTGATTGGTTATCCTTGGCAGTTTCAGTTAAACTCTTCATTTCTAACTCAGCTTTCGAAAATCTCTCTAAATAAAACTCAGTTTCCAAACTTCAAACTACCTTTTTAAGATTCAGAGTTCTTGTGTTGTGACTGCAAAATGTTAATCTGTGAGATTCTTAAAAATAGCTTTGAAAAGCCTAGTGTGAGTGAGCGATAACTTTTTCTAAGTTCTTAAAAGATTGAGTGTTGTGTTGTTGCTAGGAAAGTTGGTCATCCTCTGTGTCATCCTCTGTGTGACTCAGGGGGAGTTTTTGTTCATCTCTTGTGGTTGTTCAAGAGAGGTGTTTTCTAATCCTTACTCTTTTATAATTTGTTTGTAATAATCTGATTATTATAGTGATTGAGTTAATCTCTTTGTTTAAGAGATTAACAACTGGATATAGGGTCTTTTGATCCGAACCAATATAAATATCAGTGTGCATCTTCTTCCCTTAACTCTTTATTTGTCTGCACTCGCATTTAAAGTAGCTGTGATTTTAAGTTAAACCTGTTAAGTTTTATAAAAATCCAATTCACCTCCTTTTGATTTTTTGACCTCTGATTAGTCATTCCGCTGCACGATACTAACATATCTTCTTGGTCTACTCTCCCAAAAGAATATACTATGATATATTATTAATAATACGATTACCAAAACTAAACTAAACTAATTAATCATAAAATCATACCACATATAACAAAAGTTTTACGGTGTCCATCTTTATGTTTCTCAACATTGGCAAAGTAATTTATCATTATATACATAGCAACAAAAATTAATAAATTAACCTTTCTTTCCAATTGTTTACCCCAGTTAATTAACATTGATTTTTTTAAAACCACAACAGTAATTTTTCACTTCATATATCCAGTTGGGGAAGATTCTCTTAATAAAATATAATTTGTGGAAAAAATTCGACTTTTATATCAATATAAACAAGGGATATTTACTTCACACAAAAAGTTCTTACCAGCAATCAATCCCCACGTTATTGGCCCCCAGTTTATCTGCCTTTTCATCATCTCCAATGTGTAAGGCTTTGCAAGCCTCTACATTTACTTCATCTAAGAACCGGAAAACATTAGAACATAGTTTTGCTGCAGTCTCAGAAATTATACTTTCAAATCTTCTGTTTACAGCTAAATAGGGTGAAAAGGATTCAAGTCACATAATCATTTATTACCTAGAGCAGCTTGGAATATTCTTGAATCTGGTTTTTCATATCCGACCTCTGATGATATAATGACAGCATCAAATCTGAGGTGAAACCAGAAAATGATACATTGAAAGCTATGTATGCATCAGAATTTGTTAAATTTCTTCAAACTAAAGTTCAACAAGCAATCTTAGTCACAACACATTCAAGGAATGACCGATACTCACAGATTTAAGACATTAAGATCCTTCAATAGCTTCCTTAAGCGGTTGTCAAAATTGGATACAACAGCCATCTTAACTGCGTACTGCTTGTCACGTTAGTAAGGACTAACTTCAAAGTAAGTAGGAAATGATAACGTTAAGTTTTTGACAATGTTACTTTTTTTCAGATAACAAGAGATAATTGTTACCTCCAGCATCCTTCAGAAGAGTAATTGCTTCATGAGCTCCATCCGGAAGATGCCACGCATCCCCTCTTGCATAGTACTGACAAAATCAAAAACAACACTTGAAGTTCAGAGACAAATGTTGAAACACTCTCCTCTCAAAAATTGTTTTATCTTTAGTCGATGTGGGACTTCCAATACACCCTCTTACGCTGATGCATGGGAATAGAGATGGGTGATTTGATAGCAGCTCGATATAACGGGTGGAATAAAATGTCCAAAAAATCTCGTTAGAATAGACATTTTTTTTTTAAATAATGGCTCTGATATCATGTTAGAAAAGTAAACTTTAAACCTAATTCAACCCCATAAAACCGACTTGTAAGGTGAGGTTTGCACCCCACTTATATACTATGAAATTGTCTTATCTCTAGTCAACGTAGGATTTCCAACAAGTTAAGCAATAATATCTAGAAACAACAAGAAAAAGACCAAAAACTACAACCTTAAAATCTATACATCATATAATATGGTCATATTACAAATGATTTCAAAAAGATTAAATTGTTCCGAAAACCTATAATTTCTTTTTTTCAAAAAGATTAAATTGTTTCGGGTAGAATCATTGTAAATTAGAAATGAAGGTAATTACAAATAAAACAGTCTGCTGCTAAGAAAGGCTACCTCATAAACTTCCTCAAAATAGTCCTCATCTCCACAACCAGTGGCTTCAGAAACTACAAGTTTCCAAAATGGCCTCCCATCTCCCTGCAGTGAAGTAAAGAGTGTATATTACTGCCATTGCATTTTCAAATTACATGGTCTTTAGTTTGCATGTCTTGTTGAAAGAAATTAAACATGATGCTGGTAAATAGGTAAATAAATGGAAAAGCAAACTGACATCAATATCTTGTAATGGCAACAACCTAAAGTTGGTTTCAAAGTGACATCCTAGTCAAGAAAGTATGTCAAATCCTGTAAACTTACAACATTTCTCTCTTTCTTTCCCTTATAGACAACAGCAAGCTTCCCGGTAAAGTTCATTTTACTAAGCACATTTTCTAAACACCCATCTTTCTAGAGTAAGAGTGCAGTATCTTGAGAAATACTGAAAGAGAGTTATCGGAAACAAGGACGCAGAACAGAGAAACATCAAAACATCAAAACTTAACAGGCAATCACACATAACATTAAAAGAAAATGATCAAAGGTATGGCACAAACCTGGTACCGTAGCTTTTCAGGCCACGGAGCAGCAAATGCTCTCTTAAATCCTTGCTTTATCTTAGCTGGATCCATGATTACTCCTGAAGAAAGTCATCACAAGCGTGAATATTCAGACGGATAAACATCTCAGACATAGATGGAAAATATTGATAATATTAACAGAGAACCTTACAGTAAGAGTGACATATGAGAAAGAGAAATGTTTTTTAACAAGTCTCTCAGGCACATTCTTTATTTTTGGCTGAAATTAATAGGAAATCACAATCTAATTTCTCATTTAATAAATTCAAACTCATGAATTTCTAGTTTCCAATAAATTTTCACATAGTTAGTATGCTAAAAGGGGTCTGTTACTGATAGAACGAAAGAGCAAGAAACACACCATATTTGGATCCAATAGCGGCATAAGTGTCCGCAACTGGCTTTGCCAATTGCAAAAGGGTACCCCCAGCATCCAACAACAATGCATCATATGCCTTCTTCCCACCAGTTCCTTTGATGTTGCCAACAATACACAGTTAAATTCAGCATCATTAAATAACAATAACATCAGCAAAACTACATAACGTATTAGATAATTTTTTTTGGAGGTAGAACAAACATCTCATTTCGAAATTATCAAGGAAAAGATGAATGAGTGAAAAAAGGAGGTTCCTTTACTTGCCTTTGTTGATGGGCATTGAAGAAATTGACAGAGAAGAATAGCGGGATTTGGCTCCGAAAGCTCTGAACAGTGCGTTGGTGTGGGAGCATCTCATCAGAGCAGTGTTGTTCATCATCTTATTCCTCTGCTCTTCTCTCTCGTAGCTATCATTTGTAAAACCCAAAAACCTACCGAAGCGAATCTAACAATTATAAAAAAAAAAAAATAGGGTAAATTATAATTTGTTCTATTTTTTTAACAAAATATCAATTTGATTTTATTATTTTATTTTATTTTAATTTAATTTCTATTACATAATTGAGATATTAAATTGATTAATTTAAAAATACAGAAATCAATTAAGATACCAAATTAATAATTATATAATTTTTAATATTCTGCACTAGTTTTTACCGATTATACAAACGTTGGTTTTATACAAACTTATTAATTATTAACTAACTGGATTTTATTCGATACACACCGATTCTATTTTTTTAAATCCTGCTATTTTGACATGCGTGGGAGATATTTAAATTTTGACATTAACCCGTTATTATAAGCTACATGACGAAAAAAATATTTAAAGATAAAATTTAATTATATTTTGTTTAAAAGTTAGTCTGATAAAGAAAAGAGAAGAGTCACATTAGACGTTAATCATCGAAAATATTTTAAAATAATTTAAAAAATACATAATTAAAATATTATTATAGGATTATTAATATTTTTATAAAATTTTAAATTATATTGATAAATATTTTTTGTAATTAATATCTATATGTTTTTATTATGAATTAATATTTTATTTAATCAAATTTATTATGATTGACTATTTAAATTATAAATATCTTTATAATAAAGTTATCTAACAAACACTAAAGTTCTCATAAGAGTATTTAGTATTTTTTTCTATATTATTTTTTTATAATTGTATTTATATCATCCATAATTGAATAGTACAACCACTCATCCTAAGTGATTTCAAATATATTCTGCATGTTTATGTACAATGACATTTTAGCTTAGCTAGAATTGTTTCACTGGAGCAAATATCATCCTTGCTTAAAAAAAAAAATGAGTCATATAAGATTTTTTCTTTTGGAAGATTTTCAGTTAAGTAAAATCACTTCTAATTGAATTCGTTCCTCTCAGTTCACTTTAACTTCAGCAACCAAAGTATCATTCGAGGAAAAAATCTATAAACTAAAAACCTACGTAATGTGTAATGCTATGTTCGTTTCATATTTTGTTTAATGTTGTTCAGTGATGTCAAAGACAATTATGTCCATTTGGTAAGTTGCTTGCTTCAATCTGTTAAATCACGCTCCCTTAGAATGAAACTGGTAAGTTCACAACTAATTTTCTTATGTGACAAGAGTTTGTTTGGGAAAAAGATTAAGCACTGATTAACCTGTTAGTATTTTTCTAGAAAACATAAAACCTTATTCGTTATTGAATTCTTACTTCTTCTTTTTTTGTTTGCAAACAATACTTGCTTTGGTGGGTATAAAGTCTCAATTCTTTTGTTTAGGTTGTTGTTGGTCAACAACATTACCATTTTATTTCTTTTTTTTTAATTCAAATAGAATTGTTATTACTTTCTTGGTGATGCCTCTGCTCACTCTGCAATTTCTTCCTTTATGCATACAATAATTTGTCTGATGGATATTGTACAATGTTCTTTCTTTTTGTGTTTAAAATTTCAATTTCAAATTCTGGTACAACATTCTCTTTGTTCACTATTTTTATGAGTCTTGAATGATCTTTATTTGAAGATAATCTTTATCTGTATATGTATTCTTTTATTGTTGGTTTATATCATCTGATGAATGCAGGAATATGATTCTGTTGAGAATAAATTTGGATCTCAAAGAAAATGAGTTATCTTATTGGGAGAAAAACTGTCAATGGTCAGTGGCTGAATATTATTGATTCATTTTTCCCTGACTTTTTCAAGTTTTGGGAATTCAAAAGTCAGTGGTACTCGGTCATTGTGTAATTGAAATGTTATTAAGTTGTCAAAGTGGTCATAAAATTACTATGTTATGACAATGTTTTTCTATTAAATGATTTACGCCTATGATCCTATACTTTTGTTTTCTCTGTTGAATACAACTTGGATTTTTGCAGGTCGAGTTGTAAAGACTTATTGATGAACAAATATTAGTCTTGATGTCAAGTAGTAATTTTAGGTGGAATCGATTAAGAAAAGAAAATTCTTCGAAGATCGATTGAAGGATAAATTGGCAAGATTAGAGAAAAAAAAAACTGAAATGAATCACATGGAAAATGGGAGCAAGCATTGGAAGAGACAACATAGAAGCTTATTGAGAAAGAATGTGTGAACAAGCTTTGAAGGAAAGAGAGAAGTACATTTCAAATATGTGAAAAGATGTTTTAGTCGTTCTTTTTTTATTATATAGTGATAGTTTGATCGGTTTCTTTTTACATGCTTTCAGTTATCTATTTTTATATTTTTAGTAGTATAATGTGACGATACTGATTGAAATGATGAATTAAGTAAAAAAATTGATCAAAATATCATTTTTTATTATTTTACATTATTTTATTTGTGTATTGGGTTTGATTATAAAGGGAAAATGTTAAACTCTAAAAAATGACATTTTATAAGTGATAGAGGTTTAAAAATAGTGAAATTCAATTATTTTAATATTAAAAGATTTTAATACAAATAAAATCGTTCTAAAAGAGTTTCATTATTTAAAAACACATTATGTCTCTAGAAACTACTTTTCTAGATCTTTCTGACATCTCTCTAGGAGTTCTGTCTTTCTGATCGTCTGATTGAAGAACCGAGACTGTAGGATCGATCCTCTCAGCGAGATGTTCAAGTTGGACCGATAAGTTTTTTCGTTATTCTAAGTTGAGTTTCTGCCCTTTTTTTAGTCTAATTTTGTTTTCGGTCGCATGTGAGGCATCGTCTGCTTGCATGCGTCGTTTTAATCATCAGTATGAGTATCTGTTGATCAGTGATCATAATGGTATGTTCTTATTGTTTTTGTAATGTTTTTATGTGTAGATAGAAGATCACGTGGAGTTAGAAGCGTTTGACGTTTATAAAGCGACTTAAGCAGGATAACAAATTAGAGAAGTTAATAACTTTTAGAGTTAGTGAGTTATATCTTGTATGATTGTGAAGTATTTGATATGCTATGATGATTTATTGATGCTTGTGATTGTGGTATGTTGATCTTTTAAATGATTGAATTGAAATTGATTGTATTGTTTGAATTTAATTTGTAGGAACTGTTGCTCAAATTTAGAATTGGTTATTAGTTAATTCATATAAATGTTATACTTTTATAATTTATCTGTTCTTTGACTTTATACACTGGGTCTTCTGTTTTGACTCATATATTGAAGCAATCATATTTTATATATTTTTAAGTTTCTAAAATTGGGATAAATTTTTTTAATCCATGCATTTTTAAATTGGGTTCTTCTATTTATGTTTTGGATTTTTTTTAATTTAAATTATTAAAATTTTTAAAGTCCATTTACAACTATTAACTATAGAAATTGTTAAAACATTTTTCATCAATTAATCAATAATTATTTTCATTAATTATTTTGAATTTATTTCATTATTTTACTTTATTTAATCATATTTTGCTGAATTAATAATAATAATAATAATAATAATAATTACCTATATTTTTACTAAGTAATATTTTTCCAAAATTCTCAACTAGAAAGTATAAATAAACAATTGAATATTTATATCATATTTTAATCAAAGTTGCTATTGTTTAATAAAATTATATATGAATAAAACATACAGATAAAAAAATATATAAAAGAGATTTTTATTTCATTATTGAAATGAACAATTGTTTTAAAAGGACATTAATAATAATTCTCTTTGTATATTGTAGTATTTTTAATTTTTATGAACTAACTTTTATATAATTTCTTTAATATTATTATAAAATAGATAGTTTTATTTATGAAATTAGAAAGTAAAATTTAAATATAATAAAAAACATTTAAATTTAGATTACCATAAATATTTTGCCAAATAATTATTCAATGAAAAAGTCAAAATAACTTTTTATTTGATCAATCTATTTTAGTAACTTATAAAATATTCAAATCAGCTTTAATTAAATTATAATTAGTGTTTAAAAATAATTTTAAATAAATATCTAGATACCTTTTTATGTTGATTACAAATTATTCAAGATTTTAATTTATAAATAAAAGTTTTAAACATTTAATATATATATATATATATATATATATTAATAAAATTATATAATAAATATATTACAATTTTTTCAAAAATAAAATTATACTTGCTGAATATTTTACTTCTAATTATATCAATATATTAATTAATATAATAAAATTAAGTACATAAATGAAACGAATAATTGTTTTAAAATGACATTAATATTAATTCTCTATGCATATTGTAGCATTTTTAATCTTTATGAACTAATTTATATAATTTCTTTAATATTATTATAAAATAGATAATTTTATTTTATGGAATTAGAAGGTAAAATTTAAATATAATTTATCAAATAACATATACTACATGCAACATACAAATTTCAAAATTATTTTTATTTAATAAAAATATTTAAATTTATATTATCTTAAATATTTTGTCAAATAATTATTCAATGAAAAAGTCAAAATAAATTTTTATTTGATGAATCTATTTTAGTTACTTATAAATTAAAATCAGCCTTAATTAAATTATAATTAGTTTTTAAAAATAATTTTATTTTAAATAAATAACTAGATACTTTTTCATGTTGATTACAAATTATTCAAGATTTTAATTTATAAAGATAAGTTTTAAACATTTTATATTTATATATGTATATATCATTATTATTTTTTAAAACAAAATTTGCCTAAATATTCAATGAAGAATGATTTCAGCAGTCGCGCCAATCGAAATCTTCCCGCAAACTAAATGCGCGCGCGAATATTCAAATGGGTATATCAAGTTATTTGGATTCCATTTCACGATCTCTTACTCTATTCCCGCCATTATTCCCTCTCTAATCCCATCCCTTCAAAATCGGAGTTAGTGTCAGCGTTTGGGATCCAAACCTAGGATGGACGTTTCGGAGCTGGCCAAGAAGCTCGATCTCTCCGATTCCAAACTCGTTGTCCGAAAAGCCGCTGAGATCCGTCGCCTCTGTGATGTGCAGTTCGATTCCTCCGTCATAGGAGTCGTATGTCCTGATCTCTTTCTTCTGTCCTGTATCATTGATATCCCTTCGATTCGATTCTGAAGCTCTTTGTTTGGTTTTCTCAGGGCGAAGTTGCCAAATCTCTTATTTGCTTGGAAATCGCGGCCACAAGGCTCGGTGTTCTTTTCGACCGATCTTCTGCTGTGAGGCTCAGTGGAATGTCCGAAAAAGCTTACATCAGATCCTACAATTCTCTCCACAACGGCCTTGGCGTCAAGTTCGTTTCTTTTCCCTTTCTCTCTTTTTCAGCTTTCATTTTTTAAAGCTTTTTATTCATGAAATGTTTGCTTTCATTTTCTAAAGCTTTTTATTCATGAAATGTTTGGTTGGTGTTTTTAGGACAAAGATAGATGTGAGGGAATTGGCGATTCAGTTTGGTTGCGTTCGTATCATTCCTTTCGTTCGCGACGGTCTCAAGCTGTGAGTTACCATCTGCCACGTGTTTGATTAAATGCTAAAATGCTGTTGAAACTTCATGTGTTGCTGAACTTTGTGCTATTATCATGAAGGTATAAGGATCGCTTTGTTTCATCTTTGCCGGCTTCTCGTCGTGCAAGTGCTGATTTCACGCGTCCAGTGTTCACTGCGGTTGCTTTTTATTTATGTGCTAAAAAACACAAGGTACCATTAAAGAACTTATTTTGATATTACATAGCTATAGGTGGTTATCTTAAGATGTTGATTGTGTCGAAATTTTAGTATTATTAGGTAACTTTGGTGTATAAGTCCTTTCAGAACGGTTTGCAACCGTAATTATTGTTGCAATCTCACTGTTTTAATAGTACAAATGTTGATAGTGCGTTTGCCTGTAATTTTCTTCAATATGAAGGATTGCGAGGAATGTCATGAACTATTTGTTTTGTTCTGGTTTAAGTTGTGATAGGGGTTGTGTTTGTGTTGCAGCTCAAAGTGGACAAGCTGAAGTTAATTGAGCTTTGTGGTACATCTGAATCCGAGTTTTCAAGTGTAAGTGGCTGTATGTGTAGTCCATGTTGAATGTGCGATTATTTTATTGTATTTTCAATTGAGTGGTGTTATTGATTTTGAACCGGGTGTGAATGGCCGGCCTGCTGTAGGTTTCTGTCACCATGAAGGATTTGTGTCATGACGTGTTTGGGGTTGCAAAGGAAAAAAAGGATGCTAGGGAAGTGCAATCAAATCGAGGTATGTACTTTTCTCTATTCAGTAGTTGATTGTAATGTATTCTGAGATGTGAGCTATTCTGTCCATTATTTTAATATTTACTTTGCATTGAAAATTTGTTTTTGTATCCCACTTTTTTGCAGATTTGCTTGACGCTTTGCCAAGTAAAAGAAAAGCTGAGGATGGAGGTTATTTGTCCGATGATGGTCCTGAGGTACTAATGTCTAGCTTCTCTTTGTAATTTGCAGACATTTTGGTTACCTTGTGAAAGGGTTTTTAACCCTAATGTTTTATAGACATTCAAACAGCCGTTGCATAAATGTACTGTTGTTTTGAGTTAACCTGTTGGTTCTTAAATTATGAATAAAATTCTAAGGTGTGTTTTTATACAATTCTTTCACATGTAGCTCAACCTTAAGTTTTCTTTTTCAACGCTCATTGTTTTGAAGCTCGGCTTTCTCAACTTTCTTCAATGTTGACGCAACACATTGTTGATGCCTTTCTATCTTTTATTGTCACTGTCTTTTTACTGTAATTCTGTGTTGCAGTATTAAAAAGACTACATCTTTCTAGACTGAATCCATTAGTATCTCCTTTTGTTTGAAAATTGTAACCATTAACTATCATTTACAAACATAGTTGCAGAGTCCTAACTTGGGTAATTGACTAATTGTTCCCAAAGTCCTTTGTAAGTTAAAACCAACATCTGACCGGAGATTTCTTAACTCTTTCTTCACTTGCTATTGCATAGTCGATACATGGTGTACTTCACACAACAAACCGGGTATAGAGTTAGGTGCGTTACATGGAGCGTATAGGGTTAGAGTTAAATCACTGACTTGGATATTATTGAAGTACCCGCCAAAGGCTTACCTTTGTTCGCGTTCGCATTCTTGTGGTTTTCTTGAGATACGATAATACCGGCTGGCTCTCCAGGGCAATGTCTCCTCCATTTTAAGTTTGTGCTCAATATTCATAAGTATTTGCTTATTGTAT
>Ga0209589_1002924_pt1 | contig 29820 bp, 8 predicted proteins | sample CowpeawhiteBW_FD_187525 | JGI IMG/M metagenome (GOLD analysis project Ga0209589, IMG submission 187525) | Root nodule microbial communities of legume samples collected from California USA - Cow pea white BW (SPAdes) (version 2) | ecosystem: Host-associated > Plants > Roots > Nodule | place: USA...
ATATTTATATATATATATATATATATATATATATATATATATATATATATATATATATATAATTTGATAATTTAATTTTAATTAAAAATTAAATTATTTTATAAACTCTTTTGTCGAATAAGACTTATTATAATAAATTAGGGATCATTTGCACCAAAAGTAAAAAAAGAAGTTTATGTTAACTTTCTATTTTATTTTAAATTGATTATTGAGAATTAGATACTAAGTGAGTGTAATTCCTTTTTAAAAAATTATTAGTGCTTTTTCTTCTAAATTCTTAGTTCTTCCTTTTGAATTTAATAATTATTTCCATATCATTAGGACTGATATGAAAATCTTCATTATTTATAAATAAATAGACATTTCATACAAAATTTATTTGTTTGGAAAATATTACTTTATTTTTTTTAATTATTAACGTTAGTAATATTTATTTATATTTCAAATAATTTTTTAATTATCTGGAAGAGTAAATATTAGGGCATATATTTACTTCATTCGTTATTATATTTTGTTAAGATAATATAATTCAGATTATCCATTTAAAATTTCGTTTGACTAAAATTTAGTTAATGTATTAATTCATTTTATTAATGATTTTGTAGTAATAGAAGAATTAAAGGAGGTTTTCTTTTTTAAAGTCCACTAACTTCTTTTTATGGACGACTCTGCATTTTTTTTCTCTTTTAAGATTATTTTTATTTAAGATCTTTCTTTATCAAATTTGAGAACAAGATCTTTTCCCTAATTAAAAGTTTAAAATTTAATTAAATTCAAAACGATATTTTAATTGTAATTTTTCTTTTAGTAAATACGATTTTTTTGGGTTTTAAATCCTACTTTTTCAAACATAAAGATAATAAAATAAAAATACGAAAACTATTTTAAAATAAGAAGTACACTATCTTAACTCTGATTTTAAGATATGCATAATGATATTATTATTTTATCTGTATTTGATGAAAATATATTTTGGATAAAAAATATGTTTTTAGGATAGAAAGATAAAAATAATTTAAAAAAGATATTTTAAATTGTTACATAAGATAAAAACATCTTCATTCATAAACCAACCATGCAAACCTATAAATATATGTAGCTGTAATCTTTGTTTACCCAGACTCAGAATTTTAACACCACTGCAATTGATTATTTTCCTCTACTCTCTTTTCTTTCATTATGAGCTCCATTGGAAATACAATATTCTTATTCTTAACATTTTTAGTTGCTAGCATTGTCCCTACCATCTCACAATCATGCAACTCATACAGGTTTTCAAACAACATCAACTATGCAGCTTGTGAGGATTTGTCTGTTCTTGAATCGTCATTGCATTGGAACTATCATCCTGCATCAGGTGTAGTCGATGTTGCATTCAACAAGGCCAACGCAAAGGATTCAAGTTGGGTTGCATGGACCATCAACCCTACCTCAAAGGGCATGCTGGGTTCACAATCATTCGTCGCAGTTCATAAATCAAATGCCACCATTAAAGCATACACATCGATAACCAGTTATGCAACAATGCTAGAAGAGGGTGATCTCAGTTTTTCAGTTTATAGCCTTTCTGCGTCATACACAAATGGTCGCATCATCATCTTCGCAAGTTTTCAACTTCCCTCCAACAAGACTGTGATGAACCATGCTTCGCAAGAGGGTTTGGTTTCTGATGATGACACTCTCATGCCTCACTCTTTCTCAAGCTCTAATCTCCAATCCCATGGAACCATCGATTTCATATCCGGCAAGGTTTCTAAACCCAATGGAGACGTGAACTCACGAGCCACATTGGGAAACGTAAGAAATAATTTGAATCCTCATGGAATAATGATGCCAATTGGAGTGATGGTGGGTCGTTACTTGAAGGTGTTTGATGGTTTGGGAGACACATGGTTTCACTTGCATCGACCATGCCAATCATTGGCCTTCTTCATCGCCATTGTTGGGTTTGGGAGTGGCTTGTACATTGGAAATCACTATGGGGTTCATCATGCTCCTCTTCGATGCGTTGGAATCACTCTAATGTGTCTTGCATCCGCACAAATTTGTGTTTCTGTGTTTTCTGGGCTTAACAAGGATCATAAGTACAAAACATTTTGGAACATTCTTCGTTACATAGTTGGTTACACAACTATTGCCTTGACCATATGGAATGTTTTGAAAGGTTTTGAGATTTTGAATGTTGATAATGTGTGGAAGAATAGTTATTTGGGCATAATCATATCTTTGGGCGCCATTATTGTCGTTTTGGAGGTCATAACATGGATTTGGATTTGCGATGAGGAGACAACTACAGACTCTTAGGATCATGCTAACATTGATCAACTAGAGACATCGACTAGATAGTAGATAGTATATTCTATTTGAGTATTTTCAGAATTTTCAATAAGAGAATAGTTTCAAAACATATATATAATTTTTTTTAAATGACATTATCTTATATATCTTTCAAGCAACTTATATTATAATATCTACTTTATATTTATAACAACATACGAAGAATATACGAAGAAATTTTCTCTTTTGTATTCACATTTCATAATATCAATTATACCTTTAATAATATAATTATTTATTAAATTTTTTAAAATTAACGGTTATTTTTATCTATTTTTTATAAAACTGTTTATCTTTTTTTCTTTTTTTTATTCATCAACAATTAATTTCTCTATTCATTTCACTTTATTTTTAATAAATATAAATTTATTTTATATATTAACTTAATAACATTACACTATTATCACCTATTAACATACTATCATTCATATTTAAAATAAATAGGAGAATTAAAATAATTTTTTTAAATAATTTGTAAATCATATTTTCTTTAAATAAAAAAAAGTAATAAAACCTTGAATATATATTTCTTAATTATTATAATATTTTAGGGTCTTAAACTCTACACAAACTTATTTGTTTGAAAATCTTACTTAAGTTTTTTTTTTTAATTATTAACTTCCACAATATTTATTTATATTTTAATTAATTTATTAATTATATGGAATTGTAAACATTAGTGCATATTTGCATTATCCTCCACTATTACATTTTTCCAAATTATTCATTTAAAATTTTGGTTGACTATAATCTATTTTATTCATGATTTTGTAAAAATAGGAGAATTAAAGGAGATTCTCTTTTTAAAATCCACGTACTTCTTTTTATGGATAAGTGTGTATATACATAAACATTATCTCTCTTCATTTTTCTTTTTTATGATTTTTTTCATGATCTGATTTAGTTTTGATTAAATTTAAGAACAAAATCCTATCCAAAATTAAAATTTTAAAATTTAATTAAATTCACAATAAAATTGTAATTGGAAAAATATTTCTTTGGTAAATATAATATTCCTTGAGTTTTAAATTTTATATTTTTAAAAAGATAAAAAAATAAAAAAAATGACATATTTTAAATTAAAAAATACGATACCTTAACTATGATTTGAAGTTGCATGCATATTAATGATTTATCTGATGAAAATATATTTTGAATAAAACCCTTTTTATAGCTAAACATGTTATCAATTCAATAGTTATAAATAAAAAATAAAAGTATAACATAAACGATATACCATCAAACTCATTTCTAATAACCTTAACATATACGGGAATACGATAATTTAACGAAGTTATTTTTTATAAAGTTTAACAAACTACCTTTTTAAATAAAAAGTTACCATTTTATTTTTTTATTTTAGTTAAAAGATAAAAAAAATTAATCTATTCTAATCCCAGTTATAAAATTTTTGTCAAGTTTATAAAAACAAATTGTCAAAAGATAATTTTCCTTAAAATAACTACCGTTTTAAAATTTTACCTTAAAATAAAAATGTATTTATACACAGTCAGAAGATTCAAATATTTGTATTTACCTTGATTATCAATAAAAATCCTTACAAATCCCTAAAAAAGAAAATTATAATTATCTAATCCAAGGATTCACAAAAATTCAAAAGTATTTTCAGATTTTCCAAATATATTATTTATTATTCTTTTCAAGATCTCAAACAAACCAATGATAAATTTAGGTTGACTCCTCTTCTCCCAAAATGTATGTTCTTCACAATATTTACAAAAATTAATTAAAAATATTTAAATTTATAAAGAAAATTTTAATTTAATTCTATCAGTTTTATTTTTGATAGGAAAAATACATAAACAATATGATAGTGCAACCGCCAAAATCAAACCACAAATATTTAAAAATATAAAATTTTTAATACTTAACATATTTTTTTTAATAATAACTTAATTAATATTGTAACATTTCATCTTTAGTACGTAGTATAAAACTAATAAAATAAGACATTTCATAATAATATTTAAAGACAGATTAACAAAATAAAAAATATATTAATACAATTCTTTAAGGGTTCATACTATAAAAATATATCATTTATATAACAACACCAAACCTTTAAATGTATTCCTATATTGAACATACTAACCACTTATACATCTAGTGCAATCTCACAACTCTAATTATGGACTTCTCATCTCTCAAAATTGTCTATAAACCTACATCTTCATCTACTCCCACTCAAAATGGTGATCATCACAAAAGAAGAAAAAAATACAAGACCACACAAAATGCAATGGTAAGCTAGTATACAAAAGAGTTATCATAAGACAATTAAAACATATCAATTATAAGTCACTCATAAACAAATTTCCATAATTCACATAATTGCATACAGACAGTTCACACTAAACTCAATTATCCGAATAGATGCATTTGAAATCGAAATCATTGAACTTGCACTTGTGGTGACCTCTACCGTTCTACAAAGCCACTGTCAATGAATTTCATCCTACCACACACAAGATTAATCCATGATCATCTAAGACCATTATCTTGCCTTAAACTAGGACCTTCTCCTACTCTCACCGCATGAACCATTCTATTTTATTTGAGTGTGAATGATCATTAGAGTTTCAAGATGTCACCTTACTTGAATTCATAGTTCAATGCATACACTAAAATAACACCACCATAAAATCTCCCCACGAGACCGATGAAATTACGTCAAACACATACAATGCTTGTATATACATATTCATAAACTCATTATCATCACAGTTTCACAACAATACTTTCACATTCATATACATCCTCAATCATATTTTCATATTCACATATCATTAATTTCATCTCAAATTCCAGAAATAAAACAATCACATATTTTGCAACAACATACCAAGTCAACTCTCAAAATACCAACATCATTCATGCATACATGTTTTTAAAATTAACTGAAAAAATCACAGGTTAAAAATAGGGAATTAAAACTCTGAAGCATTCTCGCTTCAGCTAGAAATTCTAGCTCGAGCGATAGGACTCTCACTTAAGCTAAAGATTCTTACTTAAGCTAAAATTAAACACAAGTAAAAAGAGTTTCAGTGACTTTGTCGCCTAAGCTAGAAATTATTGCTTGAGCGACAAGGCTCTCGCTTAAGCTAAAGATTCTCGTGTAAGCTAAAATTAAACAGAAACAAAAAGAGTTCCAGTTAAGCTAGAAATTCTCGCTTAAGCAACAAAAGCTCTCGCTTAAGCTAAAATAGCAAATTTTCACCTATTCTCAACACACAAAACCAGAAAACACAAACCACCACAATTCACATGAACTCATCGATTCAACACATCAAAACACAACTAATGACCAAGATAGGCGGTTCATTTCAAATTTTCAACAAAACCTAGTTACCTTTACCTTGTGGTGCACAACAAAGATTTCCCCTCTCCCAAAAAGCTCTAACATCAAAAACCCATAGGAGACTTCTAGAACACACAAAGAGCATGGATTAGAGACTCATTCTGTTCTTTGGAATCACACTTAAAAGAAAATTCTTCAAGAGACTTAAAAGAGCACATGGGAAAAAAAAATTCTTATATGTGTGAACCAAAACAGCAAGGGAAAAAAAGGAACCGTCAATTACCTCTGAATGGGACTGAGTAGCAAGGAGTTTAGGAGCTTCTCCTTTTGATTGAGTACAACTCCTGGGTAAAGAAGAATGAGAGAAAATTTTGAGATACCGAAGAGGAAGGAAAAGGGAAAGAAGGGAGGTTAGAACATAGAAGAAAGTAAGTTTTGGTAGTAATAACTTTGTGAAGAAGGAGATGAGTTTTACAAATATTATATTAATTTATAAGAAATTTAAATATTATTTAAGCCTTTGTTTGATGCTAGTAGGTAGATTTTTTACACTAGCTTGATTTTTTCAATTCTATTCAACATTTAGCATCCTATAAAATTCTGTAGTCAAACTCTTTCATTTTAAAATGAGCATTCCAAGATCGAAGTTAAATAAAATAAATAGAACTGGTTTGACAAAAATCATGCATTCATATATATGTTCGAAATATGCATTAATAGTGCTTTTCCTACTTCAATTAATTATTTCTTTTGTATTTAAAACTTGTAAATGAAGAAACATATTTGGGCCATGTTCGTAAAAGGTTGTATAGAAAGCCATAGGGTATTTTTTCCTGCACCTTCATACTTTCTTCCTGCACCTGCATAAGTAATGTGAAAGGACAAATTTGTCCTCATCTTTTTCCTCCACCTTCCCATCATCTCATTTTCTTTCTCTACCTAGAATATAAATTTATATCCAAATTATACTATCCAATATGAAAAATAAAAATATACATTTTGGTTTATATAATACAAAATATAAAATAAAAATATCTTGACAAAAAAATCTATTCAAGATTGTATAATCTGTACTTTAGAAAGATAAAATTCGAATTTTATAAATATATGGTGGTGTAGGAAGAAACTATGAAGGTGCAGGAAGAAATGGCCGAAGCCCTATTGGATGGGCTTTCGGGCTGTGATCCATAATCTAAAAAATCAGAAAAGAAAATAAATTGTGGATAATTCTATGAGAAGTGTCGGAACACAACCTTCCATAGAGCTAGATACTAGTTCGTTCATTCAGAGTGAGATAGAATTGTTGAAGAGCTTCAATGGCGGTTTCTTCTCTCTCTGTTACTCCTCTTTCTCTCTCCAATTCTTCCCCCTCTCTATCTTCGAAGCTAAAGTCTCCATCTTTGTGCCTTTTCTCGGGTAACTCCTTGAGAGTCACATGCCCCAAACCTCTGCACTCATCAACTGTGGTTCATGTTGCTCCGGAAGTGTTGGACTCTTCCCCTGATCCCTTGGACCCACCTCCAGAAACCCTTGATGATGACTCTGAACCCACCACTTATCAGGTTTGTGGGTGTGTGGTTTGGTATTTCTTCATTGGGTGATGCATTACTATGAATTTTCCAATTGCTTCATTAATTGTGTTTCTAGAATGTACTAATTCAGCATGTGTGTTATTTATCTGTTAAGCAATGCTCATTGTATTTGTTGATAGTGTAAGATTTGGGGAGATAAGATGAAATGAATAATGTAAATTACGACAATGTTATTGTTTTTGTCTTTCGCAATGTCATAACTTGTTTTTTTGGAGATTTAGGAAGTATAATGGCACTGGCTTTAATGTTACTATGGTTTAGCTTGTGTAGTAGTTTTCCTTACACATGTTGAGTATTGCTGAAGGAAAAAGAGGGAGGAAAGTTTGAAATTTAAATTGAAGAAAAAATCGGTGGGGAAAAAAAAATGAATATTTGTTTGTTCAAGTTGATTATTGTTCTCCCCTTGATTTCCACTTTCCCTTTAACTGAACAAAGGAAACTTCACTGTTATCTGTTTTATTTCTGCTGTAATGTCTTTCCTCCCATCCAAACATATCATTAATGTTATGTTTTGAGCTCATTAGTGAAGTGGAGGGGTTTAGATCTTAGATGGCATGGTACAGTTGGTATCCTTGTTAATGCAATATTTTGGCGTTTTAGGTTGGTGACTTGGGGACTCCGAGCACTTCGGCAATTAGCATTGGCGCTGATGCAGATGCAGTATGTTGATCATTTCCTCATTTCCAGTTGCTATTTAATATTTGTTTCATTTCGGGTTTTGTTCTATCTTGTACATGCGATGCTCAAATTTCAAGTGAATTTATCCAGTAAAAATCGTTGAAGAATCATAATAAGAAATGATTGAACATTTTAATTTGTGAATAGTGTTTGGTAAATCAGGTAAGAGGTTAAATGAGTTGTATTTGATGGTAGCCAGTTAGTATGTTTCATGAATATATTTGAAAGTTTATTAAAATCACATGATTGCACTTTCCATAATTTGAATTGCATAGTTTGATTCAATTCAGCAACCTAGCAATTTATATCATGTGATGAATCACTTATTGCTTTGAAACTGAAAACTGTAGAGGTAGAAATTTCTAGATAATGGATTTTAAATTTAACTTAATCTCAAAATACTAACTTATTTGATAAGATTTGCACTCACTTATATGTCATGATTTAGTCATAATATTAGTCGATGTGAGATCTTCAACACATTTTATATCCACAAACAATGTAGAGTAGTACATGTAGGATGAACTATTAGTTTGCGGGAACTCATAAAGAATCAACACTATTGAGTTTCAATTATGAATTTTTGGCTTTTGTGCTCTAGTACCATTACAATTTACTTGTCCGTAGTGATGTATGCAGGGTTCTGGCATTTTAAGTGTCGGTGAATGTGTACGTTCTAAACTGAGAAAAAGTTACTATTTGCGTTTCAAAAACCAAGTATTCTCTGTATAGTCATTCTTTGACGGGTATGTTGATGAATATTAGTGTTGTATATATCATTCTATATGAAGCCATTTCGTATTCCATGATGCGTGATGGCCTATTAGTGTTGTATCCTCACCCCTAATTCATCAAAAGTGGGCCTAGCTCTGCATGATATAGAGGCCCCAATGATTTTAGCTTGTAAAAAATGGCAATCAAATTCAGAGAGGGCCTGGTAACTATTGAGAAGTTCCATTTGCCTATCTCAACGGGTTGCAATTAGTATATATGTTAGGCAACTTCCTTTTATGTCTGCTGGTTTTAAGATGTAATCTGACATTAATGTCCTTAGACTACAGCCCTAGGAAGTTGTCCAAGTGGTGCAAATGTTTCCTTCATGAAGAATTTGGCTAAACGTGGTGTCTCATATCTTGTTTGTCACATACCGGATGTTCTCTACAAATTTGTTGTAGTTTGTTTTGTTGGACAGTTGGTTGTTGAATGTAGAGAAAGGTAAAGGCAGCATTAGAACCTGTTAGGAACTCCTATATGGATAATGGAAAAAGAGGTCTTACATTGGCTATTAAAAATTTGTATTGGTAGCAGCTAATGTGGAAAGAATTATGTTAGAGGCTGTGTGGAATATATATACAGAATGAAGTAAATGAGTGAGGTTGGCAATCATTTGGGGTAATTTTGGGATGGCTGTTGCCAGTGTTGAGAAATTTCCTCTCATTGGTTGTCATTCTTAATTCCTATACTTTGTACCTGTTGTTCTAATCTGAGCGCTATTCCCTGAGTAAATTCTCTATTTGTGTCCATAGTAAATTCAGTTCCCATCAAAATGACTCTTATCAACTATCTGTTTTCAACTGTTTTAGTTGTCAAAATTAGGTATTATGATTTCTTATTTCATGATATTATAATCATGAATTTTTACAATAAAAAAAAATTAAGCTCTCACTCAGCATGTCTAACTGCATTTTAACATCGTGAAACATACTGTGATTCTTTACTGTATACTGATCACTTTGATAATATTTATAGTTGAGCATTATGGAATTAGATGGTCGCTGCATTGGAAACTAATATTCTCTAATCACTGTTCTTAAGGATGTATTTAGAAATCTTCCATAGTTTATAAATAGTTTAATTCTTTCTGTACTACACTTTTCATGTAGTAAAAACCTATTTTTTTATTTTTATTTTTTGCGGTAAGTAATGTAGCATAGGCTGCTAATAACAGTTAGATTATTTATATTTTCTAGTTCTTCATGGATGAGAGGGGTTTTGTATGGCAATTCTACTATTTGGGGCTTTGAATTAATGTTGAACTAAGCGTGCTGTTAGCTTATTTTTCATAAGTTCCTTTGTGAAGTTATCTGTAAGTTCAGTTGAAAGGTCCAAAAGTAACTCAATGGTATGAGATTTTGAGTATTAAACCATTGATTTGTTTTTCTTTACTCTAACCAGAAATTATAATAAACATTTCATGAGATGTCTTTCTTTTTTGATGTACTGTCATAAAATTAAATCCTCGGATAATATTTTCTTGTTCCTATTCTTAGATGGCGCCGAAGCAGAAGATCAGAATCAAGCTTAGATCTTACTGGGTGCCTTTGATAGAGGATTCCTGCAAGCAGATATTAGATGCAGCAAGGACTACCAATGCAAAAACGATGGGACCCGTGCCATTGCCAACCAAGAGGCGAGTCTACTGTGTTCTTAAATCCCCTCACGTACACAAGGATGCTCGGTTCCATTTCGAGATCAGAACTCACCAGCGTCTCATTGATATTCTGTATCCTACTGCTCAAACAATAGATTCTCTTATGCAACTAGATCTTCCTGCTGGTGTTGATGTTGAGGTCAAGCTCTAGAGATATTATCTTCTTAGGTTGCTAACTATCTTGAATTTGAGGGAAGTTAAACTTGTTATCAATAGCCAAGTACATTAGTAGATATCATGTATTTCGCTGCCTGAACTTTACTTGTGTGGACGATGCAAAATATCCCTTTGTTTGCTTCACCTTCTGTCTTCAACAAGGTTTTCATTTAGTCTATCCCTGAGTTTCTGTTATTGCACAGATATGTGTATATCATATTCAATGTTATGTAATTCTGATATGTCACGGCACAATGTTTTATTTTTCCTGTTTAGTTATGCATAAGAATTTTTCTTTTGATTGATTTCAAAGTTGAATAAGATGTCGTTCTTGTAGGTTTTAATCAAGGGACGGAATTGTTGAGGGTGTGATTGATTCGAGAGACCCTTTTCTTGTTAACTATTTTCACAAATAATTAAGCAAATGTTTCTTTGTTTTCATTTTATTTCATATAGTTCAAATAAATGGTGAAAAATAACAAAAGGGTGTTACTGTTTACTGTTCAAATGTTTTTGTTCCTCTCCTCCTTTACATATTGCCAAATATGTTTAAAACCAGTAAAGATCATACTATCACCTTAAATTGAAGAAATAAGAATCATACACTGAAAATGTTCTCAGTTATGAAGTTGCAGCTCTATCTGACATTATTTTTAATGTATATTCATTGCAGTGTCAGAAGTGTTTTAACCTTTCATGCTGTATGCACTGAAAATAGTGTCAGTTCTGAACACATTTGAACTCAGTAGCATCAGTTTCTTTTGTTCATTGTGGAGGGAACTTGCAGATTGTTGTTAACTAGGAAGTTGGCATATATGGCTCAACCATTTTTATATGTTCAAGTTGAATCCATATTTAATTATGTGGAATTGGTCCACGTCCACTTGAAAATCTAGTAGCTAACGAAAGTGCTTTGGGATATTTGCATATAATACAATATGAAAAGTGCTTTGCGGATATTTATTCATTTATTTATTTAGTTTGCTTTATCCTTTAGTTTTCTTACTCTCTTTTTTTTTTTGTACTTGCTCAATTATTCTTTAGTTGCTTGTGGAAGTGTGGAACCAATGTCAACCGTACCAATCATATCCCTCTCGCTTCTTTTATTTTTGTCCTTCTGATAATGCACATTTGAACATGGATCTTGTGGAGAACATCATTTTCAAAAGAACTTGTGGATTGACCAAGTCAAACATCCAGTTCATAGTTTGGTTTTATGCTTGTTAACAACATTCATAACAATTCAATATTTCTTTTTATACCTTTACTATATGTTGGCTTACTACTTGCATCATTGTTCTTACAATAGGCAAAAATGGTGATACGATCACACTATCATACAGAGCTAAGTGTGGCTGTAATTCAAATTACTAAATCACATTGTAGATTCATACATTACAATATAAAGGAAACACAAAATAAAAAATTAGTTAATTCAGCTCAAATCAGATTGACATGGTTCAATCTACCTTGACCGTGATTATTAAGATTTGATCAAACTTAACTTCTTCTTTATTTTTTACAAGATTTTGACTCGGCTTAGATTAGATCTTGTTAAGAGTGTTTTCTAAGTCTGAGCTAATCTAGCTTAACTTGGATTTAACCCAAATAAATTTGTCTTGATCTAATTTAATTTGAATCTAATTTTATTTGACTTGATTTTAATATGGACTGATTATAGTTTCTTTTTGTTAATTAATCTAATTTTGCAAAACTTGGATCTAACTTGACTTTACTTAATTAAGCCTAATAAGTATGATTCAACCTAATATTTTATAAATTGAAATGATCTAAACACACATTGATTTTGAATTTTCAAAATCCAAACATTTATCTAATCTATATCAAATTCAAATCTAATTAAATGAAGCAAACTCAATATCTAAAACTATGGGTTTGGATTTAAGATAAACCTATTTAAACAGATTTAAAATAATATGAATTTAAACCATTATAGATAAATTAAGAATTTTAATTTTTTATCACCCTTAAAAAATATAAATAGAAAAAAAAAGCCTTCTATTCCATCTACTCTTAGAAAAAAGGTCCAATAAGGACCATTGTCTACTATGAATGATCAATCTAGCGTGACAATCTTGTAATTTATTCTAACATAGATATTTCTAAGCAACAGAAGAATAAAAACTCATAATCTAATCGAACACTGTTGGAATCAGTTGAATTTAGTAATGGTTCTAATGGGTATTGAGCAGATAAGTTCACAGCCGTATTTCATACCTGGTAAAACTGCAATTTAGTTAATGAATTAATTAAACAGATTCTCGCATAAAATTTGTGAGGAACAATGATGAAGTATGAATCATTTGATTGGTGAATAATACATTATTACACGTATCCTTATGCATATATAAGTTATTTGTAATTCTACGGAACCGCTTCATAAATTAGAACCAAAAACACCAAATCACAATTATAAGAATTTTGACAAGAGAATGGTTGTCTGGGATCACATCACGGCATATATGACATATTTAGCAAAACATTTAAAGGGTAGGCAGAGATTTAGTCCAGAATAGGGAGTGAACCAAATCCTAAAAGTTGGATTGTGTGGCTACCAAATTGCTATGTTCTCTTGAGTGTGCAACTTGCTAGATTAGCATCTTCAATAATTCAGACACAGTTTCATGGCTAGATATGAGATATGGTGATAAACAAGTTCTCAATTTGTCTTATCTTTTCCTAGGCCTGTCTCATAAATGGCTAAATTGCACTTCTCCCTTCAAAAAAAAGGGAGGATTTATGTATGGAACCTATTGTTGCATATGATGGAATAGTCCATTTAACAACAATTTTATCTCAATGTCGTCTTTCACTTCAATTCTTTTAGTGATTTGTGTTAAAGAAATGGTCTTTTAAGTCTTGCTTTTAAAGTAAGGTTTGCACTTACATATATAACGGATGGAACAATAGACCTAACAAATATCAAATTTTGTTAGGATAGACTCTAACCATAATTATAATACTATCACAAAATCGGTTTGTAAGGTGAGATTTGCACTCATATATATACTATAAATTCGTTCTATTTCTAGTCGGTGTGGGAGGGATCTCCAACAATGTGAAATTATTAAACATATTACAACAATATCTGTTAACAAACAAATATAAGTTTAAGTCCTACATTAAATAAAAATAAAAAAGTTAAACACTATATAAAAAAACTTATAAATTCATTGTTTTAAATATTTTTTTATTGAAGGTAATGCCAATTTCTTATATATAAGTTATGTTATTATTTATTTTTTTATGTGTAAGTTAGATTCTTGATTTATTATTATTTATTATTTAAAGTTTGTCATATTCAAATTGTAATTTATAGATTTATCGAAAAAGTAAAAAGAAAAAGAAAAATCTTTTTTGGATATGATGTTCAAGCTTTCTCGATTAAAGAAGTACTTTAACATAATATGAAACATAAATTTGGTTAAAAGAAAGTTGCTGATTTGAGTGTTTTCTTAAAGCAAGTAACAAATAATTACATCTATAAATGATCTATACTTTCTCTACTTTTGCTTGCAAACATATTCTCGCACTACTCAATTGCAATGTGTTCAAAGCATTGTATTCGGATTCTTTTCATGCTGAAAAATACTACTTAATCTAATTGGAGATTATAAAATTTTGTTCTCAAAAATTATTTTGGTCCTCCACTTCTGTTAAAGTTTCACCAATGATCTTATGTGAAATCACTGTGCTGTGTATTGTGGTTCAGGTTTTATTATTATAATGTAACTGTTTGAGATAATGTTTTGTTTCATTCTTGTAAGAAAAGTTGATATGTGTCTATCCTTTAAAAAATATGCGTTTTAAAGAGCTCTTCATTGTGGTTCACTTTATAGTTTTCTTTTGTTGTTGAAATATTTCAAACTTGGCATATTTCAGAAGCATATACCTCTGCACTGGTCCACTCTAAGCATAAAAACAAATGACAGAGAATCTAAGGGAAATGTTTTGTTTCTTTATTGTAGGTAATTCCAAAGCTTTAGCAGAAAACATAGGCATGCTCACTTTGTTTTCAAATATTTTCAGATATTCTCTGCTATAAATTTTACTCAAAGTATAGCACACAAATTACTATTGCATTATAAGTTCTGTATTGTAATGATAGAAGAAAATAGTTCCAATTTAAATAGGAGAAAAATAAAATAAATCAATTTATTTAACTCGACAAAATAAAATAGGATTAAATATATTTTTGATAAGTTGAAATTAATTTATCTTTGAAACTTTGGTTCAATTTAGTTTACAAATTTTGTAAATGTATGAATTTTTTAGTCCAAATTTTGTTAAGCTTATTTAATATTTCAAATACGTTTTATGTTTACGATAATATTTGAGTTGTTTACCCTATTTAAAATATTTATGTTTCAATGTTAGCAATCTGTGAAACATAAAATAAACTTAATCAAAATTGATAAAAATAATTAAATTCACATACTTTTAGAGATGACAAACTAAATTAATCCAAAATTTAAAAAAAAACTAATTTTAATTTTGATAAAAGTTAAATAGATAAAAACATATTTAATCCAATAAAATACTATAAGTTTATAAACCTGAAATAAGACATTATTTTAAATACACTAGACCATGTTAGCAATTTAGCAATTTAATTAATTAAAATTGATTGTGCTATTTTCTGTTAGTAAAATTTGTTTCCATCATTTACCACTTATTAAATGATGCTATAAGAGACAGAATCTCATGAGACCAAAATATTAAATGATAACAATATAACTATTATTTACTTTTTTATCCGCTAAATATTTATCTTTTTAAATACTAAATCATTTAGATACTAAATAATACAATCTGTTTTTAAAAGTGGTATTTAAAAAAAATAAAGAAAATGTTTTAAAATTATAAATACTAACAAAAATAATTCAAAATTCATAATTCAATTGAACAAATTTTAATCTATCCTAATCAATAATGCAAAGAGTTATTGAATTTAATAAAGTAAATAAATTTAACTTAATTCAACCTAATTTTTTTTATATAAAATTGAGTGATGAATGATTGAGATTGTTGATTTGTTTAAACTTGGAGATAAAAAAATAATTTAAGAAAAGAAAAGTATTTGAAAAGGGAGGTGCATAAAGTAGAATATTTGTGACGTAATGGATTACATAACAAAGTCAAAGGATCATTGAACTTCGACGGCGGCTATTATTGACAACTCACTTTTCATTTCATTTGTTAATTATTATATTTTTTATTTTATTTTATTTTATGTGATGCCAAAAGTCATTCTCAATGTTATTTTCAAATGTTTTAGTCACTTATTTAGTTAAAAATATTGAAAGTATTGAACTCTTTTACACTTGCTATTGAATTATAAAAACTAAAGTACGTAGAATTTGTTTATTTGCTTTTTAAAAAAATAAATTATAAAGTAGTTGATTTTAGTTTATAAAAAAATAAAATTTTTAATTTTTAATTTTTTTATAAGTATTTCTGAAGAAATTTTATTTGAATAGTGTGGTTGTCATACAGATAAAGTAAAGAAATTTTTATTATTCCAATTTTAAATATTGCAGCTAGAATAATTTGGCTCTATTTGCATGTGCAAAACTTTTATATCTCATAATATCTTAAAATTAAAGTATTATAATTACAAAAGATTTAAAATGTATTTACAAGATATTATATGGTCATTCAATTAATGTAAAGTAAATATATTGATTTTTTTAAATATAATTAATCATTTTAAAAATAGTTATTTTATTATTTATGTTAAAAAATTGTTAAAAACGAAGAAAAATTAATCTCTTTTTAATATTAGTTCTTTATGTCTTTTTATTTATCCATTTCAAAATTTAAAACACGTTATAATTAAAATCTTCATTTATATTAAAATTATGCTTAACCTACCCTATTATATCCTTCAAATCGAAAAATTGGGAAGATATTTAATAATTAGATAAAAATAAGGACTAAAAAGCTCAATTACCTTGTTCTATCGGTATAAGATTTTCAAGTTAACCAATGAAATTAAAAACGACATATTAATATATATATATATATATATATATATATATATATATATATATATATATATATATTAAAAATGTTTTAATTAAATTCATAATAAACTAGACTAAAAGTTGAATGTAAACTTGATCTTATAAAGTGAATTACAAATTTTTTTTATCATAGCTCACATTTTATGAAACTTCACCATTTATAAAATTCCAAATGGTATAGAACTTTTATTTTTTTCTATTTTTATTTAACCTCTTAATTGATTAAAAATGATTACCTAGATATAAATTTCTGTAAAATTGTCTGTCAACTCTTCAATAATTTTTCTGTCTCTTTTCTAGATATAAATGATATTTATATTAATTATTTCTAATTATACATAAGTTTACAATAAAAAAATAGTTGAAGAAAGTTATAAATATTTTTCTAAAATAAAACTAAAAACTGTTATTATATGAAATAAAAATATTACCTTTGAATGTAAAATATTATTATTGGAATGTGTAAAAAAACTTGATTGGATTCACAAAATCCAAAGAGATATGAATACAGATGTGTCTCCTATGAAACAAGAATCCACGATTTCCATCTCTTATACTATTCGGTGTGAAGCTGCACATCGAACACGTAAACGCAATTCACGAGATGGCACCAAGACAAAGGGATCATGCACTACCCACTTTATACCTTTTTTTTTTTCTTTTTTAATTTATTTTCTTTTTAAATTACTAAAGTCTCAATTTTAAGATCATGTTTGTCTTCCATGAATAAATTACTGATAGTTGTTTTTGTTTAGTATTTTTATGAAATTTTAAATTTTGGTATGAACAACTTATCACATAGTATTGTAGTAATCATATTATTATCAATTTTGACGAAATAAATTATATTTGAAAAAATAAATTAAAAACATTTAAAGTAATGTGATGGAATTAATTTTTTTAAAATTATTAATAAAAAATAAAACTACATTAAAGAAACAATAGGTGGAAGGAGCATAAAAACAAATATATAATAAATTTATAAATGGAATGGAGTGTGTAAAAGTATATTAACTTTATTTATGTGAGATGTGGCCTCCTTAAGACCAGGACCAGCCCTTCCTTTCCGAACACGAATCACAGTCATTCACTCATCAATCTTTCATATTTCATCAACCAAAGCAGCACTCAAACAAGAAGAAAAATTTATTTTCCCTTTCTCCTATTTTTTAATTATTAATTTTCCTTCAAAATTTTCCTATTTTCCATGAATGTTCTGGTTCTAGGGCGCTTTTTCACTTCTCCATTATATAAGACTTCCCCTCTCACTCCCTCCCAAATCCAATTCACACCCATTTTCCTTCATCCCTTAAAGCTCCAACCTTTGCACGCAATTCACCTCTTCTCCCTCCACATGGCCACTTGCGTGGACGCCCCAACCCCTCTTTCTCGCAAGCCAAACGCCCCCAATTCCTCCGATGACCATTCTTTCAATTACGTCAAATTCTGCCGACCCACCTTCTCCGATCGCGTCCCCTGCTTACCCATTTGCAAGAATCGGGAGATGGCCTTCTCACGTGTGGAGGACTTGGACACACGTGTGGAGGGTGGTGTTGGTGTTCTTGAGTTCGAGGTTGTTGATCTGTGGTTGAAGATTCAGGAGGAGGCCAGGTCGGATGTGGATCAGGAACCTATTCTGTCCAATTACTATTTCAGTTCCATTTTGTCTCACAAATCATTAGAGAGTGCCTTGGCCAACCAACTCTCCACCAATTTGAGCAGTTTGAGCCTTCCAAGCAGCACCCTTTTTGAACTTTTCTTGGGTGTTTTGATCGGTGATGGTGGAGATGACATCATATGTGCTGTGAAGGATGATTTAGTTGCTGTCAAAGAGAGAGACCCTGCATGCATTAGTTATGTGCATTGTTTGTTAAATTTCAAAGGGTTTCTTGCATGCCAGGCTCACAGGATTGCTCACAAATTGTGGCTTCAAGGGAGGAAGGTTCTGGCCCTGTTGATTCAGAATAGGGTGTCTGAGGTTTTTGCTGTGGATATTCACCCTGGTGCACAGATTGGACGTGGAATTTTGCTGGATCATGCCACTGGGCTTGTGGTGGGGGAGACTGCAACTATTGGCAATAATGTTTCAATTTTGCATAATGTGACTTTGGGAGGGACTGGTAAGTCAAGTGGCGATAGACACCCTAAGATTGGTGATGGGGTGTTGATAGGTGCAGGGACTTGTATTTTGGGAAATATTAAGATCGGTGATGGGGCTAAGATTGGTGCTGGTTCTGTGGTGTTGAAGGATGTTCCAGCAAGGACTACTGCAGTTGGAAACCCTGCTAGGTTGATTGGAGGGAAGGACAACCCTATTAAATTGGATAAGATGCCTAGTTTTACCATGGATCACACTTCATACATCTCTGAGTGGTCTGATTATGTTATCTAGGAGCTATTTAATTGTCTGACATGTTTTAGTGTTATGCTTAGGTTTAATTGCCACGGTTGAGGGGACTTGGTTGTTGTGCATGAGAGAATCCAAGTTCTCCAGCTGACAACAGGTGTCCTTTTAATCCTTGTGTTAGGTTCTAAAAATAGTTAAATGTAGTGCTTTGTTGTTGTAAGTTTCCATGATCACCAACCCTTTTGTGTAAAATTTATGAATATGGATTTCGCTTGTTTTTACATTCCTGTTCTCTCTCTCATTGCTCTCTGCTTATCCTGCTGGAGGATTCAATTGATTGGCAATGTCAGATATCAAATTGTTGCTGTGAATACCGATACCAGACAAAAAGCAGCATGGAACTTTGTTCTGAATTTGGATTTTCTGGTAGTTTTTTTTGTGTTACTCTGATGTAACTTCAAAATAATAAAAAAAAGACAAACCGAGAAAATGCAGTAAAAAATCTGGACTGCTTTGTTGTTTGAAAAGTTTGCTAATGGTACCTTAATACTCTGTCCTGCCCTGCATAATACAATGAGTTTTTTTGGGATTCCCTTTAGTTCAGCATGTGATATATGTTGAATTATCTATATTTTTCAACTAAATTTTTTGGAAGAGTTTATTTGGGTTTCTGTCATTACCCAACTTAAGTGTTTCAGAGAACATATAAAATGAAGTGGGTTTATGATATGGTGATAAACTATGTTTAGTTTATTCTAACACTATTTAAGGTAAAAGAGTTCAATCTTGCTTTCTCTTTAGACATGAAAAGAACTTGTAAACAAATGTTTATGAGAAAAACTACTTGTCAATGAGTACATAATTAGTCAGGTTACTGTTTCATAGAATCAATAGTGTTGTTCTGTTTTGCGTTTTGAAAAGTGTAAACGGACTTTTGATGTCGTTGAAATCTCAATCCAAACACATACCAAGTTGTTTATCTAAACTTGTCTCAAGCTGTCTCTATTTCTACTTTTCTTCCTAAACTGTTTCTGTTGAGTTGATAACTATATTAAAGAAGAAACACTGGAGTTCTAAAGTGTCTTTAGTTCTGGTTTGGAACATCAAAAACATAAAATATTATAAGAGTCAAGATTTTGTTCATTATGGTTTGGACTTTGTATACAGAAAAAACCAATCACTCCTGGAATCAGCAATAAAGAAAGTCCAACTTGGCCGCAATTTTTAAAGTTATGAGATTCAGTAGCCAACAAAATGAATAATGAAAAGGAGAATAAGACCATAATTGAATTATTAACACTGTAACTCTTTCAGAGCTTAATTATGACCTTTCTTTTTATTAGTGGTTACATGAATTTAGAAAAGATTCTATGATGCTTTGGATTTAGAAAAGTTTAGTGAGTAGTGGCTGTGCTCAACAGCGTGATAAACAAGTTGGTCAAAAACAAAAGTAGTGGCATCTATAAATTAATCCATTTTAAAAATAACTCCAAGTTTGTCTTCTTTTGTTTTCTTGATGATTATTTATTTCTGGTGAAGCTAGTAATTTTATTTTAACTTTTAACTTAGGTTTCATCATTTTAACTCAATTTTTTCCAGTTTCCCTTTGGTCTTCCCAATTAAAAACATCTCAAACACTTTCTGTCTATTCATGCATTAGCATATTTCAATTATAAGTGTATAAATATTTTCATTAGTATTGTGTGGTATTTAAGATCTTACATATTATGAGAGACTAAATATAATTTTTTGAAGACTTTTCAATGATTGAAATCCATTAACATTAAACAGTTTAGGGTTGAAAATATGATATACTAGTTACAACAACTTTTTTCAATGACTTGTTAAACAATAACTTCTAGATTAAAAAAAACCCACTTATTTGGATAACCCACTAAATAATTGTAGAATATAAAGTATGCTAATTACAGTAATAAAGACTTTTCAATGACCCATTGACAAAACCATTTAAATGAAAAAAGTCTTCAAGGATATTTTATTTTAAAAATAGATTTTTTTTGCATGCCATGTTTTAAAATATAAAATTCATAAATATAACCAAATCAACAAATGAATACAAGAGTTTCAAGTACTCAATAATGAAATCATTAAAATGTATTGTATATGTACCATAACTTTTTGGAAAAAGTATTATATAAAATTTAAAAGATAACTGACACTTACTGTCCTCATACTTGCATCATTATTCATTCATTTATCATTTAATGTTTTTCGTGTTAAATAATAATAAAAAAAGTGTTTTGTTCTCTTTTTTTTTTTTTTTTTTTTTTTTTTTTTCACTCTGTTCCTGATTCCATTGTTACATCATCTTTATTGTGGACAAGCAGGAAGAGCAAAAAGAAAGGCTTTCTCTTTTCCTTATAAAGTAGCCAAGATTTTATTTGTTTCTATCAGTGGATGGGAATTTTCAGAAAAAACAAAAGTCATTCTTTCAATTCTTTTTTGCAAAAGCGATTTGCAAGTCAATTTTTTTTCCTCTTCATATATTTTCCACAAATTAGTGATGACTGGTTGTAAGTGAATAAGAGCACTCACTTTAGAAACATAATGTCTCTTTCATTTATTTGAAAATAAAAAATTGGTGTTAAGTGAAAGATAACACATTAGTTTTCATTCTTTTTATACTATAAGAGGAAATAATAAAATTATAGTTATAAAAGTAAATATAAATAATTTTTACAATTTTATTATAAAGTTTTTTTTATGTACTTTAGGTATTTTCTTTATTATAGATACTTATTTTTTGCTTAAAAAAGAATCAAGTTAAAAAAGTCAAATAAAAAATAGTTAAAATTAAAAATAAGATAGCTACTTAAATGTTAAAATTGGTAAAGTAACCACTTTAGTTTAGAAAATTTGTTACTTATTAAAGAGAGTAAGATTAAAAAAATGTGTATATCAAAAGGGGTACAGATTTAGTTTAAAAAATCTTATGCTAAAAATAGTCAAATGAAAAACAGTTAAATTATAAAAAAATGTTACTTATAGATAAAACTGACAAAATAATTATGTATTAAAAGGTAAAGATAAAAAATGTACATTAAAAGAATAAATTCTATCCTATAAAAATATAAATAATAAAGTGAGATTTATATTTATTTATATTTGGTAATTTGATGATATCACCCTAACAAATATAAACCGGTGTTTTCAAAAGTTGTTATAAATTATAAGTATGTTTGAAAATATCTTAAGGTTAAATTATGAAAAAATAGAAGTCTTTTAGAATATAATACTATGATTAATATTAGAAATGATTCGGAACTATTAATAACTTTAATTTTGGAATAACCTCATGGCACTTTTTCATTTTTTTTTTAACAGATAAGGACATGGTAGATGAGTTAGGGTACAAAGCGTGTATAGAAAAGTCCAAAGGTAAGGCCACTTGCCCTGAGGTGAACGTGTTGAGTTGAATTCCGTGTGAGAATGGGAAAACCAAAATCAAAACATGCCTCAGATATTATTGGGTAAGTACAATTTGAAGTCAAAAAATTGCTAATGGAGTGTCCAAAATTGTTAAGGATGTTGGTCACTATCCACATGTGTTAGATGAGATTAACTTAATGAATCAGAGCCATTTGCTTAAGGTGTTCAAGAAACATAGACTCATAATCTCAAGTTGTGCACTTTGTTTGTACAATAGTATAAAAAATGTTTTTTAAAACAGAAATTTGTCTTTAAAAGATTTATATGTTGAAAATATTAACATAATTTTACTAAAAAAAATATTTTAGGGATGTTTAGTTTTATATTATCAAGAGTTAAAATTTTCGCTAAGTAAATTTGTTCAGATTATATTTTTTCCAGACAAACCATCTTTTGTTCCTCAGAGTTTCTTCTAACCAAAGAAAAAGCTAACTTTGTATCCCTAGCATTTAACAAAAGTTTCAAAACCTCTGTAATATTATGTTGGTTTAAAAATTCTTGTTAATTATTGTGAGTTATTTAACTTTCATAACATGTATATTGAAATAACCTCCATAACATGTATAATGAAAGAACGTAAATTATTTTGTGTTTCTTTCCAAAGACAAAGGTGTTTCAATCCAAAATCTTTATACTCCTTTCTCTTAATAAATTTTACCATATGTTGTTTATTATAAAAATTAGTTAGTTCAATCAACTTTATTTATATCTATATCTTTTTTCTGCTAACATTATATAGTGTCTCTTCCTGTCAATGAATCTTAGGATGTCTACATCTAAGCTAACTCAGTTGTATATGAAGGAAATGATAGTAAGACAACATAAAGTATCATCAAATGTTATATGAGATCAGACAATCGAGGGAAAAGGCAACCAATTTAGACCATTGAACACTATATCAAATAGTATAGAGGTAAGCTTTTGAGTTTGGAGACATGATTCTCAAACTCAGTAGTTAAATAATTAAATCGTTATTTGTCCAAGTTTATGTTTTCACTCACCCTAAATGAGTTGACTTAGAAGCAAACTCATTTTTGGAGCAAACTCGGTAGACTCGTCGTGAACTCAATTCAACTCACTAGTCTACAATCCAGTTGGCGAGTCAAGAGGGTTTTTTTTTGTAAACCCAAAATGACCCATTTTCTACACGTGTTAGGATTCGTGTTTGTGTTCTTCGTAGTTGCAGGTTGTTGGTCATTGTCGTTGTCTTTAATGGTCACGTTCGCACTTCATAGGTGGTCGCTTGAGGTGACATTTGTTGTCGCGGTGGTGTTAGTGATTGCATTCTCCTTCTTTGTGATTAGCTTCTCTTTACTCGTAGTCTCTGTTCCAACGTTATTATCGTTGTCATTACAAATGTGTTGCTCGTCATCTTGTGTTCATTTGCAGTTGCATAGGTGGTTTGTTCTTCCAACCTTCTTACTACACCGGTAAAAGGAAAAAGTCATGAAGATGAAGTCACGCATGTAAAGTTTCTGTTGGCCAATTGGGCCGAATGTCTTTGGACTTTTGGATGTCAAACTTTAGACACTTTTTATGTTATATTAAATATGATATATATAATTAATTAAAATTATTATAAAAAATATTAGTTAAAAATATTTAAAAATATATAATATGATCAACTAATAATAATAATAATAATAAAATTTCAATAAATACATAAAAGAATATTTATAATATCATATAATAATACATTATTATATTATTTATAAATATTTAAATATTTTTTATCTAAAGTAAACTGCTACGAGTTTATGATACTTCCACGAACTTACGCAAATTTTTGAGTTTAACTACCTTGGGTACAAGTGTGGTGGAGCGGTCAGTCAGATGATGTCATGCGCGAGCTAGGAGAAGACATGATAGACTTTTACCCTCATTTCTTTCGGGGTAAGCAAATTTTCAAGCGCAAAATTTTTTGTTGTTAGGCAGCCCTTAAAAGTTAGGTTTTTCCTTTTAAACATAAAAGTAGAAACTTTTTTTAAGCTTCATGTTAAAAACCCATCACACACAACAACCTTCTTCTAGAAAAGAAGGTTTCCTTTCAAGTTTTTTTTTTCACAGCTTTTTCTCTTTTGTTAGCACAAATGGATTTGGTACATATAGATTTGATAAAGGATTGAATATTTGATTGAGATTTGATGAAAGTTTATGATTTGTTCAAGCTTGAAGCAATTGTTTGAATTGGCTACATTTTGAAGCTTGAAGATGTGACTGAACTTGAAGACGTATTGACTTAGAAATAGAAGTTTAGTGTTTGGTTGTATCTATTCAATATGTCAAAATAGTTTTTAATAGATTAAACAACTTGGTATTATAGTTTTGCAAATAACATACTTGATCGAATGAAATATTATTCAATCAGCTGATTTCACATAAAGTAAGTGAAATCAATCAATTGAACTTAAATTTCAACTTGTTCAATATGTAAACTATATAGCTTGTTTTTTCAGTGAGAATGGGAGATTCATTTTGGGCGTGAAATCACTTTGATACTTCTGGAAAATCTCAATCTCTTTAAACATCTCAGTGCTGGAACTGTTTGTGATCATCATTAGAGTCTTGGAGTTGTTAGTGCTCTTGGTGTAGGTATTGAAGTAGGTTCTTGGTTCACTAGGGAGAACCACCTTTGAGGTTTGATCCTTCTTATACATTTTATGGTGTGTTTGGTTTGATTCCAGACCTGGAAGAGAGGTTCTTGTTGTGGGCTTCTTGTGTGATTCAAGAGCCTTGGTGATAAAGAACTATCCCAATATTCCATACAAGAAGAACTTGAAGATGAACCTTTACAATTTAAAGGACCTATGACAAGGGCAAAGAACAAGAGATTGGAATATCAAAACTATTTAAGGCTCCTGACGCTACAAGCAATCTAAAATTCAAAAAATATGAAGATCATGGCTTGAAGCACATTTGAAGGATAGTTTTTAGGAAAATTAGTTTATGTTTTTAGACTTTGGGTTTTCTCTTAGAAATTAGTTATGTTTATGTTTTTGGGCTTTGGGCTTTCTTTTATGAATTAGTTTATGTTTTTATGTTTTGGGCTTGGGCCTTCTTGTAAGGTTTTAAGGTTTTCTTAAACTTATGTGCCTATATATAGAGGTACCAAAAACAATGTAGACACTTTTAGTCATATATTGAATTTGATTTCATTGAAGAGAGAATTCTCTTTGTTCTTGGCTTAGGCCTCTGGTTCTTATCAAAGATTAACATCTTTGTGGCGAATCTTCACTTGACTTATCAATCTGCTAGATTGTAGTGTCCTCCATCTGTCTTATTTTGCGTCTCTTCTCTGATTTATTCGTGTCATGCCTTTTGAGGATTCAAATTCATAAATGATCATACTCTTTCCTGGATAGGATCGTATCACTTGGTGTGTTGTATTATATTTTCAAAAGTATAATCTTGTAAGGATTTTACAAAACTTTTAAATACCAGGAATCACAAAGACTTAAGATACATTACGTCTAACCCTCGTGAATAAGGAACCTAGCTACTCCTATACATTCTGAATATTAAAATAAAATGATAAATGGCTTCAGCCTCCAAAATGGATATGCACCAAATAATTAGGTTTCACCTCTCCCACAAAACGGGAAGTTTTGTTTTGTTTGTTTTAGTTAAATATGTTTTTGGTCCCTTAACTTTCAGTAAATTTTGGAATTAGTCCATTTTGAAACTTTAGACCAATTTAGTCCTTCATCTTTCAAAATACGTCGATTTAGTCCTTTTAATCAAATTTTGTTAGGTTTATTTGTTGTTGACCAATGACAGTGTGGTCATGAGGATTCCCGGTCCTCTTCTTGTTGTAAAGCCAAATCCATGTTATGACCTCCAAAAACTGAGATCACCCTCTTATAGCATTGTTGCATAACTGGTTATTGGCAATGTGTATGCTTTAATGGTGGCATTTGATTTATGAACTATGACGAATGATTGTGAACCCAACATGCCCTTTGAGGTAGGGTTGATAGCCCATGCAACCCAACTTGAATCCTTTGCGTTGGCCTTGTTGAATGCAACATTGACTACACGTGACACAGGATGACAGTTCCAATGCAATGAGGATTCAAGAACAGGAAAATCCTCACAAGCTGCATAGTTCATGTTCTTTGAAAACCTGTATAAGTTGCATGGCTGTGAAGTGGTAGAGACAATAATAGCAACTAGAAATGTGAAGAAGAATATTATGTTTCCAATGGAACTCATACTAAAAGAGAAGAAAGGAGAGAAAAACAATCAATTTCAAAGGTTCCTAAGATTTTTGGGATTGAATAAACAATTGTAAACATTTTTTTCTAAATTAGCATGACAAAAATGTGTATATTTTTATTTATATTTTGTTAAATAGCACGACAGAAAATGTGTAATATTAGCAATTTTTTTTACTATATGGACATTTTCTTGGAAACAATTCATCATATATTGGTGGTGAGCATGATGAAAACATTGGTTCTTGATTTTACTATGATTGTCATCTCATGAGTTGCTTAAAAAATTATTTAAATATTTGAATACTTAAAAATAAATACATAAATAATTTTTTTATGTGGGTTGGTGAGTCAACCCACTTAATCCACCAACCTGTGGTGGGTTGAGCCGGGTTGCAAAATTTCTAGCTCACCATAAAATGAGTCAGGTTGGATTCATTCATTTTCAACTCGATTCGTAGTGAGCCAACCTGTGTGAGCCGGATTGACTCACTTTAACAAAAGTATACTCTTATATGGTTACGTACAAGCTTTTTTCCACCACCCAAATAACTTTCAAGTGGTCCACATTTGTGCACGTTTGTTTTTGCTACAAATAAAGTTTGTGGTGAAAATTAATTCACAGGTCTTTTAGATTTTGAGTTGTGGAATAATTTTCTTCTCTCAAATTAAAAAGCACAGACCTAGAGAAAAAGATGTTTAAGTTATTTTAATACTCATAGATGCATCCAAAGGATAAAGGCACTAAGGAACGAAGATATATTCATGCTATAGGGAAAAAAATCACATTAAATCTAATTGATATTATTTATCTTCTAAAACATTATATCCAATAAATATCCGAGTAAAAATGGAGTGTTTTATTTTTCTATAGTCGGTTTATTGCCATGTCTCATTTATTTTAAGATTTCCATACATTCTTATTGTATTTTCAAAAGTGTTAAAAAGGTTTACTTTTTTTATGGGTTGTAAATATTTTGAATTATATCATCTGAAAAATTATATTAAGTAGTGAAATTAGAAAATATATATTTTAGAGTATATAATCTAAAAATATATTATAAATTATATAAGAGTTGAAAATTATATAAATTATTTAAATTATGCAATTCAGAATATATAATTTAAAAAAAAAAAGACTTTAAATCATACAATTCAAAAGTATATTTTCAGATTGTATTATGTAAATATCTATTCCGATTGATATTATTTAAAATATATTTAAAATTACATAATTTAAAACATAATTAAAATATCTGAAAATTTATTTTAAATTTCATAATTTAGAATACGTTTGTACATTAAAAATTTTAGAAATCCATAAATTTATTCCGAATTAGATAGTTTATAATATATTTCTAAATAATCAATCCAAAATTATGAGAATTCGAGACTGTGTGTAGTATGAATAATGTTTACAAATAGAAATTTCGTACACCCTGATGGAAGTGAATAAAGAAAACATGGGGTGTAAACAACAATCGCCCACAACATATCCTAAAGGGAGAAATCTACTTGAATGACAAATCTTGGGGTCTTTCTTCCTTTATCTCCAAAATTTTTTCTACACCTCCAAACATTTCTTTAAATCTCAAAAATACCTTTTAACTATTTAAGTAAAGTCACGAACATCACACTTCCAAAATATATAATCGAAAGTTCGACTTTCAGAAGTCAAAACATATTACTGGAAGTTGACTTCTGGAAATTAAAATATTAACGAAAGTCAACTTTCGGAAGTTAAAATATATTACCGGAAGTCAACTTCCGAAAATAAAAATATATTACCGGAAGTCAAAATATAATACCGAAAGTCAACTTTCAGAAGTCGACTTCCGGTTATATATTTTGATTTCCGGAAATATTCTTCACCAAAAATGGACATTTGGAAATAATTTTGGAATGTGATGTAAGTGACTTCACTTAAATGATCAAAGGATATTTTTATAATTTAAATATTTTTAGAGATGCAGAAGAAATTTAGTGGTGCAGGAAGAAAGACCCCAAATCTTGTAGCACAGTTGGCAAAACTTGTGTATTCGATTTGCGGCTTTTCTCTATGCACTTTGATCTCTATCTCCAGTGAATCTCCACTCTTCCACCTCACATATTGAGTGAGTGATGGAAGCTGCAACGCTATGAGGAGCCTCCAATGGTTCGGATTATAAAACATTTTTGGATTAAAAAAATTATAATAAAAAAACTAAATTTTGGATTCATCGATACATTTGTCAAAAAATAAAATAGATTTATCATTTCCAAAAAAAAAAAAAGAGATTTATCTTGATATTAATGTTAAAAAAAATCATATGACTGATAATAAATATTTATTTTATTATATGACATGAAGTGCCAAATGGGATTTGATTCTGGTGACACAAAATCAAATACTAGTCATGTTTACTTTGGGTGGGGTGCAATATCATAAATATGATATAGCATGGAAACAAAGATTCTTGTTGTAAATATTATTGTTATTGAGGCAGATTTTTATATATGATTTATCATTTTTTAATAAGGCTACTTCCTATTGTATTATGATAGTCAAGTTGATATATATATATATATATATATATATATATATATATATATATATATATATATATATATATATATATATATATGAGCAAAAGTTTAATGAAAAAAGACATATGAGAGTAAGACATATGCATTTAAGACATTAGAAACTTATGACTCATGATATTATTTTTCTTGCCTTTGTCAAGTCAAACAAAATTTTGCAAATCATTCTCAACCCAAAACCTTAAGGCAATGGGTTTATGGGTCTTTATTCTTATATAGTGCTCCTTAAGGCAATGGGTTTATGGGTCTTTATTCTTATATAGTGCTCCACTTTCTCATTTCTAGCCAATGTGGGACTTAGAATCACACTTGGATTCCTAATAATCTCCCCCTCAAGGGTAAGTCCCTTCAACCACATTGGTACACTCCCCCTCCAGCGGAAGCATTCCCAACCACGAGTACCCCTTCTCGTATCGCCGTTCATCTTAACGGGACACGCTTACCTGGAACCCTTGCCAGGAAGACTTTCGATACAGGGACCTGCACTCGTCTGAGTCGGTATTAACCATCGTGACACCATTCTCAACCCAAAACCTTAAGACAATGGGTTTATGGGCCTTGATCCTTATATGGTGCTCTACTTTCTCAATTCTGGTCAATGTGGGACTTAGACTCACACTTGGATTCCTAACAATCTCCCCCTCAAGGGTGAGTCCCTTCAACCAC
>Ga0209589_1002925_pt1 | contig 29807 bp, 17 predicted proteins | sample CowpeawhiteBW_FD_187525 | JGI IMG/M metagenome (GOLD analysis project Ga0209589, IMG submission 187525) | Root nodule microbial communities of legume samples collected from California USA - Cow pea white BW (SPAdes) (version 2) | ecosystem: Host-associated > Plants > Roots > Nodule | place: USA...
ATATATATATCGTAAATATTATGAAATTTGATTTAGTCTCAAATTATTTAGTAATATAATATGTTGTTCTCTGTTATGTTATATAAAACTCTATATAAAGCTTGGAATATACATAAAGATAAAATACTTTTTAATTTAGTTATAGACCTAAACATAATATTATATGTCGAAGTGTGATAAATTCTTGTATAGTTTATAAGTCACAAAACTTTATTAGTTGAAATAAATTCAATCAACTCAACTGAAATAAGTTAAAATTGAATGCAATTTTAAAATTGAAGACAAAAAAAAGTTGGTTAAACTCAATAATTATTTTGATGTGTAGCCTAACTTAAGAGGTTCTTGAAAAAAATGATGAGGAATATAGGAGTAGCAAGGACAAAGAGAGTGATGATTATTGTGTAGTGTGATGGAGGTCAAATTCACATGGCCTCATTTTTGTTGGATTGGGTGAATGAATAAGGTAATACAATGCAATACAATACACCCTTGGTTTGAGAGATACTTCTGACTTCTTGTCTCCTATAATATCCAACTTCAAGTACTACCAACTTATCTTTTCAATTTATTTTATTTTATTTTATCAACACACGCTTTTTTCTATTTATTAAATCCAAGACATATCTTATTAGTACATAATTCACATGCATAAATTGTTTAAAGTAAACTTTTCAATGTTGCGCACTGTCTTGAAATTCATCCTTTTAATTTATTATTATAATACGTTAAAATATTGATCTTATATGCACGGTCTTCTGTTTATTATAAAATAAATTGTCATTCCATCACAGAAATTATCGATGATTAGATCAGTTACGCGGCAATTATTACAACTAAACGTAATCTATAAAGAATAATACCAAATCAAACTCTGTTTAAACTTTGAAATAAATAAATTTATTAATTAGATAATTTGAAATAAATTATGAATGAAGGATGGGAGTTCTGAAAAAGGAAACATTCCAATGTAAATTTTAGACATGCTCACATTACCTGTTCATTACAGCAACTAGCCTCAGTCAGATGGGCCTGGGCCTGGACCTATTGATTTGTCAAATGTCTTTCTTGGAAATGACCTTTTGGTACACCTACAATTTTTTTTTTAACATGAAGGTATTTTAATAATAAGAAAGATGAGATTATTATCTTAAAAAAATATAAAAGAGTTAGAACAACTCCTATATTCATAGATGTTACTATATTCATGTAATCAGTAGTCTTAAAACTTTTTGTGGTATGCTTAAAAACTCAAATTATTAATTACTTGTATCACATGGGTAAGAGACCCTATAAATGAAATAAATGAGATCTGTATATTCTCCACATGACTAAAGTGCAATTATCACAGTAATCTTCTTTTCTACTCTGATCTCTCTAACTACATAAGGTAAGAAAATTTGACATGTTAAGATTCTGAATACAACTAGCTTTATAATGTAATTGTAAGGAAATATTAAAAAAATATTAAGATATATTCATAAGAGCTATAACAGGAAAAACATTATAAAAGTAATTCGACAATTTGTAATAAGATCTTTTGTAGAAATCTTTGTATAGGCAAGAATCTAGGTTTTGGAGATTTTATAAAATACACTGCATATTGTGTTGTGCATTATAAGGGAATAATGCGCCGGACAATGAACTTGTGAGTGAAAAATGTTGTTGTGTATGATTTTGACTTTTCAAAATAACATAAATCAAACCACTTTGAGAAAACAGTGGCACTCGATTGAAATGATTTTATACAACAGTTTATCTACTGTTATGTTTTGACTTTGAGAGACTTTGACTAACACATTTTTATTGGTAAAATTTATTGAAGATTGTAAATTTGGGTAAGTCTTACATAGAATTTAATGACTCTCTTTCTCAGCTCTGTTGTTCTAATAAACATCAATCAATGATAAATCGTGTATTATTATACTAACAATTTAATTTAGTGGTGATAAATTGATTTTGACATGAGTGTGTGAATGTTGTAAATTGAGTGCATTGGTAAAAGAGTTTGAGGGTTGAAATGTATTGTTGGGTTGGAAAAGGTTAAAAAGTTTGGAATGTAGCCAACAGAAGAATGACAATGATAAGAAGGAGGAGAAGAGAGTGGGTGGTCCCAAAGATTGAGTTTTTGAGTGGGTGTTGGATTTACTATCACTTTTGATGAAATGCAATGTAATGAATGAAGAATGGAAGTGGTCCTAATCCTACTAATCCTACTATGCCTATAATCATCGCGTTGCCATCCAATCACGTCATCATCAAATGCCTAATCAAACTTAATTCTTATAAATTCAATCATCTACACTAAATAAAATTAATAGTGTTTCTCAATTGATTTAATGCTTTAAGAAAATCTTAATGAATATAATAAGATATATTAAGGAAATTTTTCCTTGCATCTATCATTTCTGCACTCCTATTCTCCATAAAAATTTACGGAATTGATTTAGTGTATTCCAAAAAATAAAATCCGAAATAATTGAGTCCAGAGATAAATTTATAGGGTGCAGAAAGAAATTGCCATTAAAAAAGATCATGTTTGGACTTTAAAGCAGCAGTAATCTGAGCTTGTTTTGAGGCCCAGAATGCAACCCAAAACCATGTCTGGGTGGATCCACTATCAGTAGAAAACAGAATCATTTACTCTATATACGGTTGTGCCTTTATGATTCATTACTTTATTGTTCAGCTCTAAATGTTTGTAAATTATATAGTGTGAGAACATTATTATATCAATCATGCATATTTGCACTCCATGCTTTTTTAATTATCACCTTGCTTTCTAAACTTTCCTTATTTAACATTTTCTTTTAAATTAAAGTTAAAACCATTTAAATTTATTTGCCATATATGAAATAAGAAAATAATAAAAACATGTTTCAATCTTTTATATATATATATATATATATATATATATATATATATATATATATATATATATATATATAATATCCATAATTATGAAAACCTGATTTTTGTTGCTATGAAAAAGTTAACGCAATGTCATGATAAATTAATATTATATTTAATTAGTAGACTACAAATATTCCTAAGAATTTTTTTTTATCAAATTATTGAATATAATATTTAAAAATAAAAAAAAATAACAAAAGATAGGATATATTTTTTACTTATTATTCTGTTCTTTTTGTTTTTTGTTTACATAATAACAAGATGAATTACGTATTTTATGTGTATATGAAATATACAATTTTAAAGGTGTAAATATTATCGGATCCGCTTAACAAGGACTTGAGTTGTCCCAAAATATAAATTACGAAAAATTTCAATTTCTATTAAAGTAATTAAAATTTAATAATAATTTTTTGTTTTATTTTATATATATATATATATATATATTATGTAAATTAAATGATGATTACTTATAACGCTATAAAAAAATTAGTTTTCACGTCAATCCACAATATAGATGAAAGAAGAAGCCAAGACTAGAGTAATTTTAGAGAAAAAAAACAAGCTATAAAAAATGTTCTAATCACTAATTAAAGATCTTTTACAAAAAATATATTTTGTAAGGAAAGTTATGAACAAAAGGTGTGTAAACGAAGAAAAAGAAATTTATAAGACGTTATAGACGTTGGTGTAGTTAGTCCGTGTTGCACGTCCTAGCTTGTCCATAATCATTAAATATTTTGATTTCACTTAGAAAAAACAACTCACAAAAACAAGGGTAACATACATTTAATAAATACATTTTAATTAATTATATGTAGCTATAATTAACTGGAAATGTGTGAATAAACAAATTAACAGAAGTGTAAAGTATCATTCTAATTTTTGTAGACTTATATATGAGCTATAAGAAGCAATAAAATGTTACTTTATCACTGATCGCTACTAAAAACATTATATATAAGGTTAGAGATAGGGATAAAATATTTTTCTCTTTTATTTAATTTATTATTTTAAAATTTAATTTGTTTACTTGTTAGTATTTTTTTTAATATGTTGTTGCTTTTTATTTTATATTAGAGTTACATTTAATATTCTAATAAATACAAGTATTTTCAATTTAATGTTTATATTATTACCATAAAATATAATACTTATATACTAAATATTTTATTACCATTAACTTTTCCTTAAAATTATTTTTAAAGCATTTAAAATTTAAAATAGCTAAATTCGGAAAACAAGATAACACCCAGAATATTGAAGAGTGATAAACGTATTTTGACTTTTTACTATCCTAAACTAGAATAGGTGTCATGAGTAAAATATGGGTGTGTGGAAACATCTGAAAACAAAACGGTGAAGAAAGCAAAAATAAAAGAGTAGATGATAGAGAGGGATGGTGTTCTAATAAACTTGTACGTAGTTCTAAAAAAAATTTTCCACTTAACGTATCAAACTAAGAATATTATTTAATATCTTTTTTATTTAAATTAGTTTTTAAAAAATATTTTAACTCAGCTTTTGTTGGCATTAATATACCAGATGAAACCATTCAGTTGATGGGCAAAGATAATGCATGTATATTACAAAATATAAAGCTGCAGAATATTTTCCATGTCATGAAGTTTATGACAACGGTTATGATATAATAACCCTAGTTTGTAATTTAAGTGAAGAAGTGGTTTTTGTGCATGTATATCACATGCCTATCTTTTATTATAACAAACGATTGAAAATTGGATCTCTTTTGATTTGCTATATCTTCACAGCATAGTTATAGCCTCTGAGCAGAAGCTTTGTTGCACTTCCATTGCCAGTTCCTCCAGACTTAGTTGACATCCCAGTTCTATCTGTTGTAGTAAACAAATCTACGTATCAAGTAAACAATGTAATCACAACTTCAAGAAAGAAGCTATAAATAAAATCCATATAAGTATTTTATTTGAACCAAAGCAAATATGATTGCAACTCTACGTTTTTATGTTTATTTGAATAGCTACTATCAACCTCATCCAAATTTACGGATATTGTTGTAACTCTGATTATGGTACTTATATTCCCTTGTTTTTTTTTATCTCAATGGCGACACGTATCCAAATTTAAATTGAAGTTCAGTTCGGAAATTAACATAAATATTGAACAAAGTGCCACAGTTAAAATTTCTATAGAGGAATCTACAAAGGTAGATTGCATGAAAATTATGGTAATTGGTGAAACACACACACATCAGGAATTTGATAAATAAAAGTGAGAGAAAAATGATAACTAAATTTCTCAGCATGAAGAAGCGTATAGAAAATTTGTCCTTTGATAAGATTTAGAAGGGGGATCGCATTAGTAAAATGCGTGTAAAATACCATGGTTATTGATCAAAATCAAGAAGTGTTATACCTTTGGTCTGATAACATCTTTTTTATGTCCTTTGAGTTCTAATTTGTGTATCGTGGTTTAGATATCGAAAAGTTGCAAAATTTACACCGATTTGTCAGAAAGCTGTGTGTTTGGTTCACAGAAATGACTTGAAACCCTAATTGGAGTAGGCTGTGATTCTAATTGTTACGATCAATGATAAAAGCTCCCAACAGTTGGGAATCTCAGTGTTATTTTCCTTTATTATTCTTGTGAGTGTATATTTATGCATAGTTGATTATGTAATTACTATATAGTTATTGTTAACTAAAATATATGTTATTGTTAAATAATTATGAGAGGAATAGTTATTGTTTCACCTTGACCACAAACTGGTAAAGGACGGTCTCCTCCATGCTGCTGATGTTGAGATGAAGAACTTCAAAGGAAAGACTTTCCAAAACAGTTATGATCCTTGCAACTTGACCAGGAATTCTTTGGGAGATGACTTTCAAGATCACATTTGAACCACAGATTTTCACTTCAACATCCGCAACAGAAGAGTTGCAGCTTGCTCCCAGTTCCTTGAAAGAATTATTGCTCCCAATTATGGAGGAGCAATCAAGTTGATGAAAATTTGGCTGAAGTGTTCGTGGACTCGGACCAGGGCTAGGGCTTAAACTCTTTCTTCTTTTCTGGGACTCCAAAGCCTGAAGAACTTGGTGTAACTCCTTGATGAATTCTATGACACCCCCTATTATAGATGCTTGATCTCCCTATAAAATAAAAGCAAGAACAGAAAAACAAACTCACTTCCAAAAATCAATCATAGCAACATGGGAAATCTTTTTCCTTCATTGACATCACAAAATTTTAATGATGATTTTGTCAAAACTTAAACATATATATTGTTTGTTTCCACTATTTCTCTGGTATAGTAACTCAAAAACCGATCACACACACACACAGAGAGAAAGATTACGAATAGGAAAAAAGTAAAAGAAAGACAAAGGGGAGAAAATACCCTTTTGATATAGAAACATGGGGTCAACGATCTTAAAACTTTGAGATGTTCATTCATCTGTCTTCTTCGGTTCCTCTCGACAGCTATGTGAGACATGATTTGGTTGTAGATAAGTATGGTTTTGAGGTTTCTGTATGTATCTTGCTTTTTAGGTAGTTAGTTGTTTCCAGTAGAGAAGTCAAAGTGCGATGTATTTATAGGAGGGAATTTAAGAGTAAGAGTGGTGAGAGAAGAGAAGGTAATAAATGCAATAGGTTGCTTTCCCGTGAAGTATTCTTTAACGTAGTTTACACATAGATACACATGTATACACACACAATCACTCATTCTGTGTCTTTCCTTGCTTATAAACATTACGCGTCTCACGCTTATGATCTTGCGTCAATTACGTATCCTCGTGAGTTAAAACAGGGAGATGGTTATTTTCTCAGCTCTCCCATGCATTTTTATCTGTTCCATTTCCCTCATTCATGCATGCCTTGCCGAGCCTTTCATCGCTCAACTTAGTAGCATCTTCCAACCATGCAATTATTCCCAAACATTGTTTTGTTGGCTTTACCAAATTTATCTGCTTCACACCTTTTTAACCCTTTATTCTTTGCAATTCCAGTGATCGCTTGCAGATGCTCACCCTACATTAACTACCCTGTTATTTTCTTGTTCGAATTCAACTGCACCCCTCCATCACTCCAAGAAAAAGGAAAATAATGTTTATATATACACTTAAAATGCCATAACCTGGATATGAATAACATAAATTCATGATTTTCAATTTATTTTGTTAGAGGTAGTATCAAATTTTTATATGTGATGTTGACTCTTCTTGATAATCTTCTCTCTAGAGGCTCGTCTGCATAACTTAAATAATAACATTGAACTCACTTAAAAGACTAAAGTTTTCACAAAAACTTTGAAGTTATAACCGGTTTAGAAATAAGTCGTTGATTGAAAGTATATATATTATAGAGGAGAGAAATACTTTCTGATCATAAAAAGAAAAAAGAAAAATTACAAAAATCCTTAACTAATTCATGGCCTTTTTCATCTTTTATATTTATTTTTTTAATTTAACATTTAAAGATAAAATATTTGTTATAACCATCAAAATTAAAAATAAATAAATCAAGGATGGAAATGAAAAGTAAAATTGTTCTTAAAATAACTTGATTTATCCTATATATAAACATATTCGAGTAAGGAATAAATTACTCATCAGTAAATACTACAACCGACTTTTAATTTTTTTTAAATATGAACAGTGTATGTTGCAACATTTAATTCTCTGTACTACTTCGTCTGGCGGAGAGAAAACAAATAAAAAATGAAAAAGAAATATTAAAAAGAATAGTTAAAATAAAAACCGTTTGATGAGAAAGAAATGAATGAATTTTTTTATTGATGATATTATTCATATTATTTGTTCTTACATATGATGAAGCTGTATTCAATAAATCTTTTGTGCCGATCTAGTATCAGTCGTTAGTTTGGAGTTTTCTTGTTCTGATGAATCTCTGATTACGATGCAAGTGTAGTGTGTCTATAAAAGACACTCTAATTCTTAAGTTAGCATGAATGATATCAGGGTTCCAAGAAATATTTTAATGTATAATAAATACATTAAACAATGTAAATGGCTTGAGAGTGATAATAGCTGCTTATTGTGTACTGAAATATTTCTTAGTATGGAGTAAATGATATGGTAAACTCTTTGTGGCTGTGTACTGTGTACATTTACACTTAGTTCATGGTGTGTGGTTGTGACATTATTAATATTATTTTTTGTATTCAACATTATAATATGTACAGGTGATTAATTATGATAGTTACATATAATCGATTATGTTATGAATAATTTTTACGATTTTCTGCATAATGTTGGAAGAAAGATTCGTTGTGTCTAGCTTTTGTTTTGATCAACAAGAAAATTTATATTAAACAAAGACTTGGGGTAGTCCACTAGGTATTCGTGTAGCAGCAGATAATTCCTTACATGTGCGCTTTACAGGGTGCAATCCATTAACAAAACAAAAGGCATGGCATATCATAACGAAATTAAAAATATCAACTTGCCTAATTATTTATCTCCAGAAAAAGAATATAAAAGATGAACCAGACTTCTCTCCTGCTTTATCATCACAACGAACAGAGAAACAAATTAATTTTTCATCAACGTCAAGCGAAATCACTAATTTAAATGCTAAAGAAGCATTTGCAGAATGCAGTGCTGCTGAAGAGAACAAGTTAGCAGTGGATGTTAAATGGAAGATACCACCACTAAAGATACTATAACTATGAACATTGCTGGAAGACAAATGGAGATACAAGAATTGAAAAATAATTTAAGAAGTGAAAAATAAGCAAATAGAAAAAAATGAGTAAATGTATTATCTCTTTTATAGCGGAACAGCTTATTTTCATGTGAGAGCAGGTGTTTGTCAGTTCAGGGATATGTACCAGATCCAAATTCCAGATAAACTAAAAGAAAACAAATAATTAAGGGCTTATCATTCAATAAAAACGTGTTTAAATCATATGAATTTTTCAAATATTATTTTGAGTTTTTATTCGTTATCATGATAAATAATCAAATGATACAAGCTAAAGCTAAAAAAAGCAAAAAAAAAAAGTAAAGACAAAAACATATTAAATATAGAAAAGTATAACTATATAAATAAGATCACTCATATATACATATGAATACCGGTATTTTGACACTACAGTTTTTTTTTATTATTATTTGACACTGTCCCTCGTTATTACTCACTTTTTTTGTTTTAAAAATATAAAAGTTATTTTTTATTAAGACTATTTTACCCTTTTAAGAATTGTCAAAAAAGTCGTCAAATAGTGTCAAAACACATTTTTACTATACATAAATCTTAGTTTTCTTTGGACACTTATTATTTCTTTTCATATAATTTATAATCCTATTATTTTTAATCTCTCTTAATTTATATTATGTATTCATACACTCCTTTTTTTTATATATTTTTCTATAATTAATTTCATTTAATTGATCACATGCGAGAATTTCATTCTTATGAACCACTACATATAGAACCATTCTGTAAACATTCTTTCCTAATACACACCATAGCCATAGCTTGAAAGCACAATGGCTTCTCCTATCGTTCATTTCTCTCTCCTCATACTGTCACTTCTCTTCGTTTCTTGCATCTCAGAAGGCAAACCTCGTCCCTTCATCTTACCCATCGCCAAAGACTCAAAAACCAATCTCTTCTACACTTCACTCGGCCTAGGAACTCCTCGACACCACATGGACCTAGTGATCGACCTCGGAGGACCATTCCTGTGGTACGATTGCGACAAAACCTACAATTCCTCAAGCTACCACCCTGTCCATTGCGAATCCAAAAGCTGCCCTGGAGGTGCTCCATGCACTGGCTGCACCAGTGGCCCTTTCAAACCAGGTTGCTCCAATGACACGTGTGGAGCTTTCATACTAAACCCTTACGCCGACGCTATTTTTACCGGCGATTTTGGTGAGGATGTCTTGTTCCTGTCTCAGTCTCACACCGTACTCCCTGGTCTTATTTCCGGTTGCACTTCCACTGAGGGTAGCTCTCTTCTAAATAACCTACCCCAAACTGGTAAAGGGATATTAGGCCTGGCAAGAACACAGCTTGCGTTACCAACGCAGCTTTCACTGTCTCGCAAACTTCCTCGTAAGTTTGCCATTTGTTTACCATCTTCAAACAAGCATGGACTTGGCAACCTCTTCATTGGCGGGGCACCCCAAGATGCTTCCAAGTTAACTCTCTTCACCACTCCTCTTGTTGTCAACCCCTTCAGCACAGCTCCAATCTTTTCTGAAGGTGAACCCTCTTACGAGTACTTCATAGTTGTGAAATCAGTCAAGGTTGATGGGGGAGCCATAAACTTCAAGCCTTCCCTGCTTTCCATTGACAACAAGGGACACGGTGGAACCAAAATTAGCACCATCAATCCCTTCACCGCTGTGCACAGTGCCATATTCAAACCCCTTGTGAGAGAATTTTCCAAGAAGGCTGTTGATAGAAAGATGAGAAAAGTTACACCGGTGGCACCGTTTGGGGCGTGTTTTGATTTCAGCAGCATTGGTAGGACCGTGACTGGACTGGATGTGCCCACTATTGAGCTGGAGCTGGAAGGAGGAGTAACGTGGAAAGTTTATGGTGGCAATTCGATGGTATTGGTGAACAAAAAGGTGGCATGCCTTGGATTTGTGGACGGAGGAAAAGATGCAGAGACATCGGTTGTTATTGGGGGACATGTCTTGGAGGACAACCTTGTGGAGTTTGATTTGGTTTCCTCCAAACTAAGCTTCAGCTCCTCCCTACTGCTTCATAATGCAAGATGCTCCCACATAAGAACCTGATTTTATCTCCCTGAACTGGGTTTGGGTTTGATCATGTCTTTAATAACTTCTAAGTTACATCCCTTTTGCTTCTCATTTTGCTTTGAGATAACAAGGGCTCCTATGTATAATTTCCTTTGAGTGGTTTCAAAATTTGAGCAGTTGTGTTTTGAATCTTGACCATTGAAGTTTATGTTTTGTCCTAAAGAGTTCTGCAAAAGTATTTAGCATAAAATAAAGTACTGATGTATCATCAATACATGAAAAGACGTAGAAAAATAGAAAATGACGATAAAAATGGAGATATCAAAAAGTTCTCGATATCTAAGCATCTACTTCTATCTCAAACGGCATGCAAGTTGGAGCAGTTCATATCCATATATGAATTAAATTATGTTTAAATTGAAAAATGTAGCTTTGGAGGGAAAGTTTTGCAGCCCTCAATAATGTGTGCGAACAATAATTATCACTTTGCCGTCAAGAAAACTTTTAAAACCACTATTACAATTAACAAAAATAAAGATTGCTTAGAATATAACCTATTTTAGAAACATCAATGTATATAATTAAAGCTTTACAACTGTTTAAAACTTTAAGATGAGTTAAGAATACCCGAAGAAGAAGAAGCGATGAGGGGTATTTTTTATCCTGAAATTATAACCTACACTTTTATTAAAAAATACCCACTTGTCTAATTTATTGACTCTGTCCATTGAATGAATTAAAGGCCGTTCTCTTGTCTCAAAGATTAAGATTGTCAGTTAAAAAAATAAATAAATCAGATTCATAGAATATAAAGAAGAAAAAGACCGCCTTATACCAGAAGAAATGAGAAATTACTGCACCAGCGTACCAACATTTAATGTTTTGTTAACTACTAAAGTTTCATCTAACCATGTATAAATTTAAATATATTACTTTAGATCTATTATGTTTTTTTGTTTATTTTAATTGTGGTTATTTTAATTTTATTTAATTTAAAATAAATTACTCTTTTTAAGTTTATTTTTTTTACCTGATTTTATTACTTTTTTTTTCATTTTTAAAGGTATAGGTTGAATTATTAAATTTCGGAAGGAATTAAGAATTTATGAACATGAAAATAGAGAGTAGGTATTTTTATTTAGATTAAACTACATAAAATTGAAAAGTTAAGTTTTCCTATAAATCACAAGATGATGTTTCTCTCAATGTTTAAAATATATTATTTAATATATGGTACGAATAAGATTTAATATTTAATAGTTAGTTTCGCTAAATGAGATATTTATTAAGCAATTACAAATTGTTGGGTTATGTTTATCATACGAAAGTTAGGGTAATCGAGACATTCTGGTTATATATATATATATATATATATATATATATATATATATATATATATGTGACATTAATCTTATACACATTATATATTTGATATCATTTTTAACTCAAAATCTTAAAACAAACAATGATATTATGAGTCTTTATTTTTATATAGTGTTTAACTTTGTCTATTCTATACAATATGAAACTTTTGATTCACATTTGAACCATTTTTAACACAAATTTCGAAATAAAATATCAACTTTCCAAATAGTAAAAATGTATTAATAAAATCATTAAATCAGATATATTTCACAAGATACGTAATAACTACAACGATCGCGCCTCTTATTTCTCAGCAAAAATGTTCGCAACAAGTTACGAAAAGATGAAATTTAAATTTAAGACGAAGCTTTTTGAAAAATGGTCGTTAATAAACATAATATTTTAACTTTTGTAGTCGTTTACCTTTTTCTAAAATTCATGAAGTTAATCTGTAAAACGTCACAGGGATTAAGATTTTCTTTTCTTCTTTTTAAAGTTCTACATGAAATCCCAAATTAAAAAAATTAGTCAGATTCCCGTAAGAAAGGTTAAGAATGGAAATTTATATCAATGAAATTTTTGAATTTTGTAATGTTGTCTCTTCAGTAAATCTTTAAAATATCCTAATGAACTTTTTTTAATTAAATGTTAATAGGACTTGCACAAAAGAAAGAGATAAGCGTGGATCTTAAGAAGAGATACGCAAATGGCATTATAATTTATGAATTTCAAAGCCAAATATGGAACTTCTCAAAGCTGTTCCCAACATTGCCTTTCTATACACTCAAATGATGTTCTCGAACTCTTATATATTAAACTAATCAAAATTCTTCTGCATCGACGATAACTTCTTTACCAATTGCTTTGATATTTTAAAAATTGACATATACATAACATTTCAACCTATGATAAACATCTAAATATAAGTTAAATGAGTTGGACCAAAAGTAATACGATTTAACGTAAATTATAACTATTTTAGTATAATCTATTGGGTTCTATGAGTTTCTAAAACCTGCACATCAAACTGTGGGTTAGTATAGTAGAGTAGTGTTCGGTGACCTAAAAATCGAGCCCACAACAGAACATATATGTTAATGTTCTAATTCTCCTCGCAAATCAGTTGCTTTAAATTTTGGCCCATTTTTTCCACCTCTCTCTTTTTTATCTTCGCACCTCCCAGATTTCTTTTGTTTTTGGCTCACTCATGTTTTTGGGTTTGATTTGGTCTTTTATTAAAAAATTATGGTTTAATTATGCCTTTGGTCCCCATTTTGGAGTCAAAATCTCAAAATGGTACCCAAATTTTTAAAAGTCTCAAAATGGCCCCTTTCTTTGTTAAAACGTCTCACGTTTGTCCCGTTAAGTCAAGGTTGACGCGGTTAGAGGGAGTGCCACGTGTCAGTTCCTCGATTTTTTGAATTTTTTTATTATTTATTTTTTTATTTTTAAATTTTTTTAAAAAAATCAAAAAATTGGCACGTGTCAAGCTGTCATCGTGCTACGTGGCAGTGACAGAGTGACGTAGCAGTGACAGTGACACGTGTCAGTATTATGCCAGGTATCATTTCCTTAGTCTCAATTTGGTCTCTTTATTTTAATTTGTCTCAATTTAGTCCCAATTTTTATTAAAACTTAGCACTTTTGTCCCTCTCCAAATTGAAATCAAATTTAATTTTATATAAATGTTATACAAATATTTTTATTAAATTTGATATCTTTATTCAAATTGATATTGTTATTATATATTTTTAACATAACTAAGTTTATTTAAAATTATGTTTCAAATTCAACTTTACTTAAAATTGGTTTCAAATTTTAAATTTATATGTGTTTTATTTTTACATGAACTAGTTAATTTATGAATTTTTTTCTATTAACATTATTTTTTATTAGCAACTTTTAAACCATTTTAAATAAAGTTCAATGTAAAATATTAATTAAATGAACTTAATTTGGTTAAAAATATTTACTTAAAATATCAATTTTGATGGAAATATTTGTGTACATTTATATAGAAATTAAATTTGATTTCAATTTGGAGAGGGACAAATTGCTACATTTTTACAAAAAATGGGACTAAATTGAGACAAATTAAAATAAAGGGACCAAATTGAGACTAAGGAAATGACACCTGGCATAATACTGACATGTGTCACTGTCACTGCCACGTGACACGATGACAGCTTGACACGTGGCAATTTTTTTTGATTTTTTTAAAAAATTCAAAAAATCGAGGAATTGACACGTGACTCTGTCTAACGGCATTAACCTTGACTTAACGGAAAGGGCAAACGTGAGACGTTTTAACAAAAAAGGGGACCATTTTGAGACTTTTAAAAATTTGGGTACCATTTTAAGATTTTGACTCCAAAATGGGGACCAAAGGCATAATTAAATCTTTTATATACAAGGGTGACTCAAGAGTTTGTGAGGCCTAAAGCAAACTTAAAAATTGAGGCCTTTATTTAAAATTTATTTTTCAAGCTTTTTTTGATGCAAAATAATATATTAAATTGTCCCAATTAATTTCATTTAACATTTCTTTTTCAATAGATAATAAAGCTAATCCGTTTAATCTTTTTTGGGACATTATTGATCTTAAATAAGTTTTTATTATCTTTAACTTTGAGAGACTCCTTTCGGTTGAGGCAACTAACACTAGAATTTTTAACATTATTCTATAAGCCATATATGCATTTAGAAAAGAATCTATTCTTTTTATATAATGAAGAGTGTCAATTGGTTTATCATTTTCCACACGTATAATTTCCCTTATGATATTTAATTCTGAAAATAAATCAAATCCATCAATATCCAATAAATTATCATATTTTAAAGATTTTTTAAGGTTTAAGCATTTTTGTTTCAAAAATGTACAATCTAGTGACTTTCATTTTTTAGCACTAAATAAAAAACCAAAAATATCTTCATATATTTTATTTGTTTAAATCTACTTTGAAGTGTGATAATTGCTTTATCTACAATATACAAAACGTAATCAATTCTAAACGATTCTTGAAGAGATTTTACAATTTCATTATCAACATTTTCATAAAATTGTTTCTTTCTACGTCTAATATGTTTTTCACAAAAATTATGTTCCATATTCATTCCAAAATCAATTTCCTTGGAAGAAATCAATGCATTTTCAAATCCATTTTCTTTGTACTTTTCAAAAAATGAAAGAAGACCTTTTAATTGTTCAATAGCTTCATCAATTCACATATCTTTTGATTGTAAATTCTTACTAACAGAGTTAACTGCAAACAAAGTGTCATACCAAATATTCATGCCTAACAAAAACTCAATGTTTTCAAGTTCTGAAGTTGCTACATAATCAACTTCACTTTTTATTTTAGGATCATCACTAACTTCAACTAATTCAAATAAAGCATCTCTTATTTGTGAAGTTTGACATCTTACAACTTTCACACTCTCAATACGGCTTTCCCAATGTGTTTGTGACAATGATTGAAGAGTTAGGTTATGTATACGGTCTTGTAAAATTTTCCACCTTTTTGTAGAAGAAGAAAATAAAGTATATATACATTGTAACATACCAAAAAAAGATGTGGCTTTTGGGCAAGAGTTAGTCATATTACAAAGTACTAAGTTTAAACTATGACAACCACACAAAGTATAAAATGATATAGGATTAATATCAAGAATTTTTTTTTTTGCACACCTTAATGTTTTCCTTTCATATTAGATCCATTATCATATCATTGTCCTCTAAGATCGTTAATATCAAGTCGAAGATTTTTTAATTCATCAACAATAACATCAAAAAGACCTTTTCCACTTGTATCATCTACTTTTAAAAATTCTAAAAGAATACTCATTTGCTCTTGATGACTTATATGGGGTGCAATCTAGTATGATTAAATAGTATTTTGCATCCCTTATTTTTTTTTATAATTTTAGTTTTGATTTCACTTGCTAACAAATTTATTAACTCATTTTCTATATTATGCCCAAGGTAATGGTTGTGAATTTCATCATCTTTAATTCAACGAATATGTTCTTGCATAATTGGATCAAATTCTGCAATCATTTCAATTTGACTTAAAAAGTTCCATTAGCTTCGTGATAAATCTTTTCATTATTTCCAAGGAAGGCTAAGTTATATTTACCAATAGTTTAAACAACTACAATAATTCTTAACAAGACATTTCTCCAATGTTCTCTATCTCTATTTTAATGTTCTTGATCATATTTGTCTATTGTTTTATTTTTTTCGAATCCCATTTCCAAATCAATCTATTCATTCATTTTAGTAATATGCTTATTTGATATTTCATGTCTCTTCAACTTATTACTAAGATTTCTTCAATTATTACTACCTTCATTTGCTAGTTTACTTGTACGAGAAATAATATTAAACAATTTGCAGCAGAAACAAAAGACTCTATCTAAATCTCTAGAATAAATTAGCCATCTTCTTTCGTATTTCTCTCCATTAGGCAATGTTTGAATATAATTTGATGAAGAAAAGTGCCTAGAATGTATATCCTTAAGAAAATATATTTTAGTGATTTTAATAGGACCATTTTCTACTAATAAATTTTTCAAATTTGTATCAATATTCTTCCATTGGCTTGGATCATATATATTTTTGTCAAGAGTATAATCATTATCTAGTCTCTCAATCTCCTCCTCACTGTCATGGGTTTAAGAATCAGAATTATCCTCATCACTAACTACTTCTCTTTCTCTATTGTTGCTTTCATCTATATTTATATTGTTATCATCTTCATTCAAAGAGCACCCACTTGTGTTTTCTAATTCACTTTTGTTATTTATTTTTATAAATTTAATCATAGCTCCTTTTTGTGATGCAATTAATGCCGCAATTCTTCTCTTCTTTTGAATTTTTGAATAGTTTGGTTCAAATTTTCCAATTGACATATCTATATATTTTTATATGAAATAAAAAATTATAATATATAAAACGCTACTAAAGATAAGTATATAAAACGAATGAATTAAAACAATAGAACGTGATTTTGGTTGTCAAGAAAGTAAACTTGATAGTAGACTTGTAGTATCTTGAAGTCTCAAGTCTCTTTCTCCTTCTCAAGTCTAAACTTTTTCACAAACCTGCAGAGTTTCTTTTAAGATTAATCATTTATAAAAGTAATTCAAAAAAATTATTATTCTTCTCAACTCGATAGTAAGTGGGCAAGATATATGAAAAAAAAACCTCAAAACCCATAAATCAAAATGTACCAAAAAAACAAAACTTGGCAAAAGAAACACATTTCTAATTCTAATATAAATCCAAAACAAAATAAAAATAATAGCAACACAAATAGAAAGCAAAACCATACTAACCAGAAATGAGGATGAAAAAAGTCGTACACACATACAACATGAGATTCAAGGAATGTAATATGCTAAAACCCCTAAAAAGATGACTCTTAAAAGAGAAGAAAATAAGGAGAGACAAGAAAAGTCAAATAAAAATAAAAGAAGAAAATAGAATATAGATTGATTATAAGAGAATAAAGGTATCTAATTATTCTCATTTTCATAAGTAAAATTATAATTTACTAAAAAAGTTTTAACTCGTTAATTATATACTAAAAGATTTTTTAAGATATTTTTTCTTAAATAACTACATAATTAATTTAATAGAAAAATATTAATTATAAATTGTTTTTTGAAGTCTTCTGTGTTGGAGGCCTTTATTCACTTTATCCTTAAACCGACATGTCTATATATAAATAACATGTTGAATATGTTTTATATTGTTATGTGATAACGAGATTGAAAACCTTTAATCTGATTAATTCAGTTGTTATAAGTTACACCATAATTTTTATATAAAGCATCTTATGTCAAAAACATAAAAATACACCTAACAATGCAAAGTGTGCAAAATAAAATGTTAACTAATTAAAAGTTGTAAAGATTATAGTAGAAAAGTTACACAATATACCAACACACTATTAGACAACACACTACATTCTAAACCCTACCAACTTAAGGGATCTGTTATTATTTTCTTTATTCTTTATAATTAGACGTTAATAAAATTATATCGAAGAACTTCACCTTTTCTGGCCGTAAGAAAATTAAGTACCTGTAGAAATGTACGTGACTAATGTAAGGGTTAACGGTAAACACCAAGCGAAGTATTTTTTATTTGTTGTGTAATTGTTTGAGAAAGCTTTGATTTTGGTCACTCTGGTTTTCAGGGAAGGGCAGAGTTTGGCGTTATAGTTCTGACGGTTCACAGAAAATGGCATAGAGGTGCTCACATCACATTCACTACTCATCCCTTAGGTGGACCCCATTTATGACATCTGTTTGCCTCTACCCCTACTGATTAAAGGCTGAATCATACTTTTTTGAGAGGCTGAAAAAAATACATTCTTTTATTATTATTCAATTGAAAGTCATAAAAAATTTCTTAAATTAACAAATTATATGGCATTAGTTAAAAACTTAAATGTGTTTTTATCTCTAAATTATTTTAAAATTATATTGTACTTTTATTATATATTTATTTTGTTCTTATATTTTATAAAAATGACGTAAAATATTTTTTAAATAAATGATATTTAAAATATTTTTTACATGACAAATGAAATTTTACATTTAGTTATAATATAATCTTTATGTGTTTTTTTTTTTGAAAAGATGTTTATATGACTTTTCTAAAATATAGATATGAAATAAGTATATAAATTAATGTTAAATATAAAAGAAAGCTTTTGAAAATAATTTAAAGATAAAAAATTAAGATATAGAAAAATTTATAATAATTAGAAAATATATAATCAAGGTGACTTATATTATTTTTATTTAAAAATATTCATATTTTACTAGTAATTGAGATATTTATTTTATTTAGAAAATATATAAAGTGATTATTATAATATAAGTTTTCTGAAAGCTATATAAAGTAAAGTTATATATATGATGGTTCTTAAATAAATTTATTAAAAAGATATAAGATTATTTTTTGAAACTTTTTCTAGTTGCACCCAAACATAGGATATCGAGATGATCCGGCAATTGAGAGAGTTGAGTCGGATTTACCAAGAAAGGAAGGATACGAGTGGGTAGACTTAAGGTTAAGGCGTATTTTTTCAAGTATAGGTAGTCGTTTAGCCTTCATTGGTATTGCAACAACATATACATGTTTGAGGGGATTGAGGTAGAGAATATTGTATCCTTTGAGAGGGAGTGTGCGATAGACAACGTCTGCCATGGCCGAGAGGGTTACACCCATGATTTTTTCTATATGTATTCGACTTTTTTTCACACAATTACATATCCGTCTATTTAAATCCACCTGAATAGTTAGGTTTCACTCTAAGCATTTCGACTTTTTTGCAAGTCCCTAAAATTAAATCCTACACCCTAGTGTTTACTTCATTTTTATAGTACCAAAAGTTGGTATTTAGTTAGTTGGTTATCCTTGGTCAATTAGGCAAAATCTTGTCTTTTCGGTTCTTATTCTTCATCTTTTAAAAATTTCAAAATCGTATTCTTTAGGGTTATCATAAACTCTTTGTGCCACTCATACTTCTATGATGAGAATGCCAGGCCTCAATTCCCATTTTACTGGACATAGAACCCCCTTAGATGCAAAGAGTGGTTTAGAGAGTCCATGTCCATGGAGGACAAAAGGGTCCTTAGTATCTTGGACAAACTCCCTCGTCGACTTTCGTGTAGGAATATTATTCAAAATTTTGTGCTGACCTATCCCTAGACTGATTTACTTGGTAAATTTTCTTCCTTGTGTAACTAGAACTGATGTTTTATATAACCTAAATATTTATAAGGATTTGCACGAGTAATTTTTATACACAAAAATAGTTAAGAAAGGTCAATGTGTTTAGAAATATGAGGAACAAAATGTTGGTCGAAAGTAAGAGGAAGGGTGCCAGTGGTCCTTTTGTGCACAAATTAATAGGCCTTGTTGTCGATATCCACCCACCTCAATTTTCAAAGAGTTATGGAGTGAGGAAAGGGAAGAAGAGGAGGAAGGGCGAGGTCGTTGAGCATGTTGCCAACTCGGGAATCATGTTCTCATGTTGGGGTGAATTGGTTGGCACCCAACTCAATATGCGCAACAATGTACACTTCAATTTATCTAACGAGCAAAGCAAACTAGTGGATGAGATTTACCCAAAAAACAATAATGTATTCCTTCATCAAACTCCAAAGTTGGAACTTTGTCTATGGTAAAAAAAGGTGAACCTTTTAAAGAAAGAAATCAAAGATGAACAGAAGTTGAAGATGGCCAATGAGTTAGCAACCATCCGACCGACAAGGAACATGAGACAAGGAGAGAGATACCCATGCAGTTGAGAAGGAGGAATGGAGCCAAGAGAGGGAAGAGTGGGAGAAAACCTTAAAGTCTTGAAAGACCTACTGTCTTGAAGTCAAGAACAAGGAGTGGGGATTGTAACATCCTAGCTGGATATTACTAATTTTAAATAAAATACAATAATATAGAAATACAAAACCACATTTATTATAATTCTTTCCCAAAACACTGGAAAATTTAAAACATTTATTAATGCGTCATGATTCAAAATCCGTAAGTTCCAAACAACTATTACAAGCTCATGGTCAAGTAAGGTAATTGTTTACATAAACATAAAAAAAAAATCCAAAAAACAAAACTCCCATGGTAGCCCCACTCTAGCTCTAGCCATCACCAGCTCTACTTGAAATATTATCTACTACCGTGTAACGAATTACACGTTCATTGCCAAACATAACACACATAATTTATAACTAAGATAAAATGTACACACATACTCGTTGGAGAACCACAATTATCCAATTCCAAAAACATGACCACCATCATGTTCATCCACGTTCTACATCCTCAAATGATGACCTTGATATATCCTTTGCTGCCACACAAGCAACAATCGTGATTCTACCTTCTACAAGCAACAACTCGTAGATACACGTGCGGGAATAACCTATTACGAACCACCATCCGTAACGCCAGGTGAAGTTTCCATACGAACCACAATTCGTTCTATCAACACAAGATTAGCAACACCACTAGCCACTAGCCACAACCCATGATTGCCTAATCAAGTGGAGACCTTCCATACGAGCCACAAATCGTATACTCACACTGGTTACCAATATCACCAGGCCACATCCTGCGACCACCACGTGTTTTACCCACCATTCTTAGCCACAAATCAAGAAATGTCATTCTGAGCCACAACTCAAGCAATGTTTCAGCAAGCTCCATACTTAAGTCATCATCCAGAGTCGTGTAGACCACTCACCAAACCATACGAGCAGGCCCTCTGTCCCTTGCTTTTTCGCCTGGCGTTGCCTAAGCGTTGCAAGGCGAAAATCAGTTGTAAATCGCTTGATGGAAGCCTCTTGTCGCTAGGTGCCAAACGCCCCATAAACCCCTGCTTTTGCAAGTATCGCCTGGCGGAGCCAACCCCACCTCCAAACGCCCCGTGTTCCAATGGCTCTTTGTTTTTAAAGCCATCGCCTAACGGTCTTCCCCCATGCCACAAAGTTCATACTAATAGTATGAAGCTACTGATTTATGCACTCCAAAACAAGATTTTAACCCTTAATACCCATATGTACATATCCAATATATAATGCGTATGTTCCTACACTTCAATGCTTTCTAGACTTGCATCATTACTAATCACATGCCTATTTCGTGTACAATCACACACACCTCAATTGGAAAGCAATCCAACACATGAATATGGCCAATACTGCACAATGCTTTCCGAAATTATAGAACAACAGACCAATCATACCTATACTCTTACATAAGTTGCAGACTTCACTAATTTGGTAACTACCAAAACCACCCTTCAACCCATTCTGCAATTTTACTAACCCTCCCAAGTGCACTTAGCCAATTCTTACACTTAGGTCCACACTAGGAGTAACTCTCAAGATTTCTCTCTAGAAATTCTTATATCTCTCTATAGCAAACCTATGCAGTCACTCATTACACATATATTAGTTCTATTCATACGGCCTTACATTCCCTCTCTAATGAAACTAAGTCCAATGTATAAATCACATAAAGAAACATTCATCTCTTAAACTCCCTACTATCAATTACCGCCATCATATACTGAAACCCAAAACAAACCTGTTAGGCCCACCCCCTCGCTGCCAACACATTGAAACAATAGAGTTCCCTCTGCCCTAGTCAAGTGCCTGGTGGCAGTTTCAGTACCGTAAGGCGGTACATAGAGTTCTAGAAAATCCCAAAATTTTCCTTCACCTACACGAGTCCAAATTTGTTTTCGCATCCAATTATATCTGCCCATTTTCACAAACCCTCATCCATTCACACTTCCAATTTCATATATTATTGATTACCAATCAGTTGCACATAAAATCACTACCAATTGCAATCCCAATCATACCCCAAATGCCCTAATTTAACACAAACCCTCGTATTCATGAAATCTCCAATTCATCCAATTATAGTACTTATAGATTTAAACCACAAAATTTGTCTATCAACTTAATATTCCATGTTAAAAAGACTCCCACGAATCCCTAAAATCCCCAGAAACCCAAGAACAATGAAAACAAAGCACACTTGCAAGCGCCGCCTTGCGGTAGTTCATCACCGCCAAATGTTTTTTAAAACAAACCCAGAAACTGGGTTATTCCAACATGAGTCGTCTAACAACTTTGAAGGCCTGATAGGCGATTTCTGGAAAATTTCCAGAAACCCAACACAGTGTAGAAAATACGCATAAAAGACATTCATGCTTCACATAACATCCACAATTTTGTAATTAAAAATCCAAAAAAAAACGAAGTGTACAACTCCCCTAACCTGGATTTCGTGCATCAAAAAGTCCTTCTAAAGTGTATTCTTGATCTAGGATAGCCTACCTTTGCTCCTCCAACAATCAACCCTCACTCAATCTCTCTAAGACACAATTGATTCTCTAATCAAAAATTTCTGCTCCTTCTCATTCATGCTAAAAAGAAATTGAGCAAACAAATACCTACTTAGCATCTATCAAGGTTTGAACCCACAACCACACAATTACCAAACAAATGCAGAACCAATCAACCAATCCATGTTTCGTGATAATTCCTACACATTTAGGATTATATTATCACGTACCATGGTCAAGCATATTATTAAAATAATAAAACAATTAAATTAACACAAAAATGGCATCAACAAGACTCAAACCCAAGTCTTTCATAAATCAAGTACTCTCAACCACTTCAGCTAGTATTATTCCTTATCATAAGTCCCCACATTAAATGCCATAAGGATTCTATTACCTACATTTATTAAATAATTATTTATTTAATTATTTAATTTTCTTGGGTCATATAGGGATGAAATGATAATTGGAATTATCATATTTATTTTATCTTTTATTGTTATTTTATTATTATCTTTTTAGATATTTTAGGTTTTATTTAATAGAATTGGGAGAGATAAGTATTTGGTTTGCATATAAGTGAAAAAATCAAATAAATTAAGAAGAATATCAACAGAATTTGATTATCAAAGTTATCAACAAGAGGATACATTGATAAAGTTGTTTACTCTAATACAAAATCAAGTACAAAGCTGCAGACTCAGTCCAATTCGAAAAATCTATAAATAAGGGGCTCGACCAAGGTCAAAAGAAACAACCCTTTTGGGAAATAAAACTCCCCTTTTGGGAAAACCCCCTTTGGGGGATCGAAGGTAGAGGTACATTCTTAAGACTAAGGGCATTCATCTTTATTCTTATTCTAGTATTTCAAATGTTAAGGAATAGCTAACTCCCTTATTCATGGGGGATGAGTGTAAGGTATTCTTATCTCTTTGTGAATTCCACTATTCAATATAATTATTTTCCATCACTCTTATGTTCTATTGTTGTTTTAACTTTATATTCTAGATTGATTGCATATGTGGGAGTACCTACTAATTAAAAGATAGTTTGGAAAACCTAATTAGGATATAACAACTAATAGATTTCACATTCTAGACATAGATGTGGAGTATTTATTCATTCATAACATCATACTCTTGATCACTAATGCGAATTTATAATAAAAATTGTGAAACATAGTTTTTTGTTATTCAAGTTTAGACTTGTCAGTAAGACATTATGACTTGTTACAAAAGGTATGAAGGGTAGAGAAGGAATTAGAAGTATATTGTTAGGTGTTTTTGCTTTGAATTGAATCATGGAATTCAATCCTAGTGAAGCCTTTATCATATATTGTTGCACACCATATGTTTGATAAATCAACAAAAAAGAACTTTATTTTTTATTTTTTGTAAATTTTTTTCTCTAATTGAGTTATAAATTGCAAGACTTGTCAAGTGTTGCACATGTCTCTTGGGAAATTATACTTGGCCTTTCCACTTTATTTCTTATGTGATTTAATATACTTGCCAATCTTGTAACAAGTTTTTGGCGTTGTTGCTGGGGAATTGAAAACTTGTGTTCAAACACAAGGAAACTTAGGCATTTGTCTCTCTTTTAGACTTTTTATGTGTTTTTTTTTTGTGTTTTTTTGTTCTTTTATGCAGTTGGTCTACTGATATTTTATTTCCATTGATTTGGTTTATGCTTAATGCTTGTGTCGGGGTACGCCTTAGAACATGATCTAGTTGTTGGATGGTCATGGACATGGGATTTCAGCAGTCTAACTAATCAAATCAAACCAAATATTGCAATTCATTAGAAATGGGATTATGTGTTTGGCCCCATTGTTTTGGTTCTTAATGCAAGTTTTGATGCACGGTTAGTCTAAGAGATTTGGTAAGGTATGTTAGACTTAGATAGGCATTACATGAGATATTTAGGTGTCTAATCTTAGAGAATAGGGAAAGTAGTGCAAGGTATTGATGAAAATTAAGATAAGACACAAAGGAGCATATCGTACTGGTTCAACAAGCAACCCACAAAAAACAACATCACAATGAATATCAAGCATCGAGTTGGAAGACGTTAAACAAGCACTAAGTTGGAAGACGTCACATATTCAATATTTTGCAGATAAGTGGAAATATCAAAGAAATTAAAAAGATATCACCATAATTTGATTATCAAAGTTATCAACAAGAGGAGATATTGATAAAGTCGATTACTCTTTTCCATCACTTTTGTGTTCTATTCTTGTTTTATTTGCATATTTTAGATTGACTACATATGTGGGAGTACATGTTGATTGAAAGATAGTTTGGAAAACTTGATTAGGATAGAACAACCAATAGATTTCACACACTAGACATAAATATGGAACATTTAGTAATTCATAACATCAAACTCTTGATCATTAATGTGTATTTATAATAAAAATTGCTAGACATAGGATTTTTATGGTTCAAGTTTAGACTTGTTGGTAAGACATTACGACATTATACAAAAGGTGTGAATACTACACGATAAGGAATTAGAAGTATATTGTTTGGTATTTTTGTTTTTAATTGAATCAAGAAACTCAATCTCAGTGAAGCCTTTATCATATATTGTTGCACACCACATATCTGATAAAAATACAAAAAATAGTTTTATTTTTCTTTTTGTGCAATTTGTTGTCAAATTGAGTTATGAATTGCAAAACTTGTGAAGTGTTACACAAGTCTCTTGGAAAATGATACATGAACTTTCCACTTTATTACTTCGTCAATTTGGTACTCTTATCAATCTCGTAACAGGCAGGAAGAAAAATGAAGAGTTTACCTTAGCGATTGTTGACAAGAAGAAATCTTGTGAAGGGCTAAAGGCCAAATTATATGAATGTTAAAGGTTTGTACTTTCTGAAAACATGGAACACTTCAAGAAAGCTCTTCAGCAGGTCGAGTAAATATTCATTATTCCCTCCAATGATGAACGATCGATGTCAAGAAGGATGTTTATAAGAATATGCTTGTAGATGTCAAACTCATGACCCATAATAAATGTGGTGATGATAATGCAAATCTTAAAGGGGCTAAAGAAAATACCAAAGAGGGAAGTCGAGATGAATGCTAAAGGGAAGTTGTCCTCTTTGGCACCACCTCTCCACCAAACAAGTTGAAGAAACTAAAGAAATCGTTGTTGAAAACCTGTAATAGTTCCTTTTAATGTGTTATTTTGTTGTTGTCTTCTCTTTTTTTTTTCTTCTTCTTTTATGTATTTCTTGTTGTGTAATTATTGTCCTCTTTGGGACTTATGAATGAAATTTATCTTTGCACACTTTATGCATTCTATATCCATAACTTGATTTATTGCTAAATATATAAGGCTAATATACTTATGACCGATATGTGTTAGTAAAGAATGACTTATATCTTTTATGATGTAAAGTGGTTATAGTTAAATGTTGATCAAAGAAGACTTGATATAGAACATTACTTTGAGTTCAACAAGGACCGATATGTATGTTGGCAGGGAACTTTAGATCACGTTCAATCAAGACCAACATGGATATCGACAGGTAACTTTAGAGAATGTTCAATTAAGCTTCGTGTTGTACTTTTTTTTGCCCTTTTCTTTATGGCTACTTCTTAGATTTGGGCCTTCTCACGCCTTTTACACAACAAGTCCAAGTCTATATTATGGTATTCTCCATTATTGTCCTCATGATATCACTCTTGTTAAAAAGGTATACACTTCTTAACATAATTGACATCATTACTTGCCATGGTAGGCCAAAAGTAATCGGCTTTTAAGACCCTAGTCGCCATGGTTCTTACCATTGAGTGGTATCCATAAATCCCCTCATTTAGTTCTCTAATGATTTACTTTGCTTTTGCAGGAGTAATAAATTTTAACATAGGTCGAGAATACCCACCCCTAAAGAGCTCTCCACTAATTAAAATGTACTTGGTCGCTTTTCTTTCTCATCCTTTTTCTTCTCCTTTCGATAACTCTCCGGTTTACAAGTATTTGATGTTTGGAGTAATCCAAGTCGGCTCGACCTTCAACATCATTCATCCTTCATCTTAGTTGATGGTGATGAAAGGAATTGGTGCAACAATGACTTATACCTTCCCTTTTCTTGGTGCTCTCCAACTTTGAGAGGACATCAACTTTCACGTTATCCCCCTAGGAATATGTTTCAATTTAACTTCAACGAAGCCCTCTAACGTCATCTTCACTAGATGATAATATTTGAGCAACAACTTGTCCTTCACCTAATACTCTCTATAAGGTGCCCCACAATAAGCCGAGAATTGGTTAGGCAAATTATCTTTGTAACTCCCATGTCCTTAGCCAATGCAAGACCAAATATTAACACTTCATACTCGACTTGGTTGTTAGAGGACTTGAAGTTTAAATGTAATGACTTCTCAATTAACATATTATTGGGTCCTTCAAGCAGTATCTTTAACATCTTTGTAACCCCTCCTCCTTTTACGATGGATGAACCATCTACATACAAAATCAACCACACCTCTTCTAGCACTATCTCAGTCTAGATTTCATTGGAAAATTTAGCCAAATATTGCACCTTTATAGGTCCTTTATGCTCATATCAGATATGGAATTCTAATAACTCCACAACCCATGAGACCATTTTTCGTACTAAATCTAACTTATGCAAGATCTTTTGAATTAGGTAGTCTGTTCTCACTATTATCCTATGACTTTGAAAATAACGTCTCAACCTCCTCACTAGTTTGACGAGAGACAATGCTACCTTTCCCGCCATCTGATAGTGGGTTTCAACATTTTGCAAGGTTTTACTAATGAAATATACAGGGTGTTATTCCTTGTCATTTTCTTGGATAATGACAACAATGATGGAATCTTCAATTGCAATGATGTAAACCAACAATGAATTAAATGTATTTGACCTTCGTAATATAGGAGATGTTAGTATTGCCTTAATTTCGTTGCAATAACTCTAGCAAGCTGTGTTCGAGAGGAACCTAGTCGACTTCTTCAACACTTAATCATTGGTTTCATTTTTTTTTCAAACCTCGCACATAAAACGAGTTACGGTCGTTAACCTCCATATCAAGCATTGCACTTCCTTAACATCTTTCAAGCTTCGCATATCAATGATTATTGGACAATTCTTTAAGTTTGCCTTTACCCCTGAAGATGAATATTTCTCTAGGTTGAGGTGCAAATTATAAGCCTTTAGGGCCGAAGAAACGTTGACCAAGTCATTAACATATATCTCTACACTCCGACCGATTAGATTATGGAACACTCTATCCATAAGTCGTTGATATGTTGCCCCTACATTCTTCAATCCAAAAGGATGACCTCATAACAATAATTTTCATCCTTAGTGATGAAAATTGTCTTGAGTTTGTCTCTCTCTACAATAGGGATCTAGTTATATCATGAGTAGGCATCTAGGAAACTCAACATTTTATGTCATACAACCCATCGAATAGTCAGTCTATGCTAGGGAAGGGATTTGCATCCTTTGGTCAAGCCTTATTAAGACCTGTGTCGCTGGAACACATATGTCATTTCCCATTGGCCTTCTTAACTAGCATCACATTAGCTAGCCACATTATAAGTGTGCTTCTCACACTAATCTTGCTTGCGACAACTTGTCAACTTTGACCTTTGCCATTGTGATACTAGCCTAGCATCTTTGAAGACAAAATGCTTATGAAAAATTATTCTAGAGCCAACTCTGGTATATCTATCGAGGTCCAAGCGAACAACTCTTTATTCTCAGTAAGAATATGGTCGACTACCTTCCCATCGTCTCCTTCCAAAGAAACTCCCATCTTCACACCTCGCCATTTCTACAAAACAAAAACCTTATTATCTCCAACAGGCTCGACCCTAGGGTAAGTGCCTACCCTAGGATCTAGATCTTCAACCTTCGTGACCAAGCTGATCATATTACATTTTTCATCATTATTAGTGGTGAATTGAGGGAATGGTAACTAGAGACTCGCAATGTCGAATTCTTAGGTTGTCTTTTTATCCACATGGACTATGATGATAGCCCAAAATACAAATGGGAACTTCATCGCCATATCTGGGGTTGATACAAATGCACCAAGCAGATTAAGGATAATCTCCATAAAAGGTCGTTTGATGAAGGATTATCTTGTTTTCTTTTAGCGTTATGAATATGGTGAAGTTATTTAAGAAAGCTTTTTGAAAATTCTCACTGGACATTAAGATAGCAAGCTATCTAGATGTGAAGGTTCATTTCTCAAGCTCATGAAAGGAAGAAGAGAGTTGGATTCAAACTTAAACTCACACGGCATTAACAACACTTAAAGAACCAAAATGAAAGAAGAGACATTAAAAATGGAAAGCATAGAAGATAAAGCATGGAAGAAGCACGCCACTCAAAGGGGTGGATCTAAGCCAACCAAGCCCTAGAGATGAGTGATGGTGCCGCCACTTGCAAGCAAGATAAGGCAAAGGTGAGTTCACTTCTAGAAAGGAGAGCTCACGAAAATTTAATGGTTGAAACACAATAGTTTAGAAACAAAATGATCAACCCTTTTACAAGACAAGGAGCACGCTTTAAATAGGAGTTCATAGGGATCCTTTAGCAAATACAAAAACATGAAAAAGTATTAACTAGCAAACCCTGAACCTAATGTGAGAGTGAGTCTTAGCCAAGTGAAGGGAGATGATTGGTGGAGGCATTCCCATGAGGATTATAGGCCAAAAGAGGAAGGAGACCAAGTGACCTTCTAAGGCATAAACCACAAAGGTAAAAGGAGACAAGGTACATGTCTACTTTTGCTTTTGCTTTATGCTTTTTTGCTTTCCTCTCTCTTCCACTTCATCCAAGTGCTCCAATCACCAAGTGCCACCTAGCCATGCTCTACTTTCTCTTAATTACCTACAAAACAAGACAAACAAGGATTAGCATGTTGGTTTAAGT